>OGSG01000009.1_pt1 | contig 211064 bp, 199 predicted proteins | sample 1573841 | NCBI WGS metagenome assembly OGSG01 (sample SAMN03295849, study PRJEB24534) | human gut metagenome | isolation source: fecal sample 2 from infant 7 | host: Homo sapiens | place: USA: Pittsburgh, PA | collected 2014-07
ATACGGGCTTTAGGAATTTCTTCCTGAAATGAACCAGACATGACGTGTTCCTTCATTAAGGCAATTTGACGTTGACGGAAAGAACAGGGAGCGTCAGCGACAATCCCTGCCGCATTCTCTGCCGCATCCTTTACGGCAGATAAAATCAAACACTTTAAATATGTTACGCCCGAAGCCAGCGTATACAAGAGGCCCGATTCTTATATCTGTTACACTGCATTTCAAAAAACAATAAAGCTTACAGACAGCCTTTAATATAATACAAAACAAATCCTACTCCGTGTATTTATACACAAATACAGAAACGAGCAGGCGAAAATGACATCCGGATCTGGACCACGAATAAATAATCGGAAAAATCCGCACTGCGCAAAGTCGAATCCACCACAAAAATTTCAGCCTCAAAAAAAATTCACCATAAAAATATATTTCAGGGAATAACATTCACCCGCAGGCAATTCATCCCAAAAATATATTTGACGCACTAATAATAATCAGGGCGCCAATTCGAAATTATCCATTAATAAATAACAATACTACTCATTTAAATATTGGCGTTAATACCGCGACACGTGTTCCCTTTCACCACGTATATTCGCTGACAAACGCTTTCTTTTTTGCTTTGTCATACAGACAAATCAGGCTAACCTTGTGTTTCATCTTGCCAGTGTTGCCTTTCATCATTAGCCCTGCCATACCCGTTTCATCCGGGAATAACACCGGTTTCGAAACTTGCACCTCGTCTATCCCGGCCGCGCTGACGCAAGCCTTGTTCATCGCGGAGAACAGCGCCTGCCAGCTGTCATCGCTTGAGGCAAACGCAGGGAGACTGCACATCCCGCCGAAAAACATCATCGTCACGATTAATTTCATCACCTTACTCCGCATAAAAGTTCGCGCGAAGCGCGCCCCAGAAAGCATAGCGTGCGAACAGACTTCTGACCGCAAAGAGGCCGTTATTATGATTTCAACAACCCGTAAAATCGTCATCACCGGCGGGCCCGGCGCAGGCAAAAGTACGCTACTGGCGAGCCTTGCCCGCGCGGGATGGAACACGTCGCCAGAAACCGGCAGAGCAATTATTCAGGAACAGGTAAGCGCGGGCGGCGTTGCGCTGCCGTGGCTCGACAGAGAAGCGTTCGCGGCGATGATGCTCACCCGGGAAAAGCAGGCATGGTATGCAGCCGACGCGATGAATGATGTGGTGTTCTTCGACCGGGGCATTCCGGATATCATTGGTTACCTGAATCTGTGTGAGTTGCCTGTACCAGAAACGCTTCACGACGCCGCACTTCGATTGCGCTACGACGCCACCGTTTTTATCGCGCCACCCTGGAAAGCTATCTTCACGCAGGACGCCGAACGCAGGCAGAAATTTGAAGAAGCGGTACGTACCTGGGAAGCAATGAAGCAAGTCTACACGCGCTACGGCTATGAACTGGCGGAAATTCCATTCGCCACGCCGCAGGCACGAGCCCACTGGATACGGGCACAAACCGCGTTAATTCCGCCATGCCAGTGATCAACACAAACTGCCCTGATGGCCTGGCCTGTTTCTCATTCCGCCTCTCCCGTTCCGGGATCAAAAAAGGCCACTCGCGTGGCCTCATTCCTTTACACCTCCGGGAAGACCAGATTATTGCCCGGCGCTTCGCGATGAAGATGAATAAAGTTCAAATGACGCTCGTACTGGTCGAGAATATCGATAATCACCTGCTCCTTGTTGTAATCCATCAGATCATTGCCCTGGCTGCCCTCCAGCAGGAAGGTTTCCAGGCGGAAATAGTGCGATTTTCCGCGGCGCGCGCGGTAGGTAAAGCCCGGCACTGAATACTGCTGCGGCCACACCTGATAAATAAAATCCTGCTCCTCGCCGAGATGCACGCGCAGATCCAGATACCCCAGCGGCGTCTCGTCGTCCGCCGCCCCTTTTCTCAGCGTCACGCGGCCACCGCGCAGCTCCAGCTCTTTCGCCACATCTTCCATCGCCGGGTAAATCACGGTTTCCATCATCTGCTGGGTATAGCGCGTTCCCGGATAATTCATCAGGCGTGACAGGCGTTTTTTCCAGCTCAGACGATCATTGCCCGATGGAATATACGGCGCCGTATCGCGGCTGGCGCTGGCGCGACGGTGGTCTTCCACCTTCAGCGATTTATACAGCCCGGCCATGATAAAGAAAATGACGAAGCTGAACGGCAGGCCCATGATAACCGTCGTGTTTTGCAGCGCCGAGATGCCGTTGGTCATCAGCATCCCCATCGTCAGCACGCCGATGGCGACCGACCAGAAAATACGCAGCCAGTTGGAAGCGTCGCTGTTAATGTCTTTCAGCTTCGAGGTGAAGTTCGCAAGCACCAGCGAGCCGGAATCGGCGGACGTCACATAAAACAGCATGCCGGTGATGGTCGCGACCGACGCGCTCAGTTTAAACGCCGGATACTCCGCCAGCAGGCTGTAAAAGCCGCGTTCGGCGTGAGCGATAACTTCCTGCGCAAAGCCTGCGTCGCCGTGAATGATCTCATACAGCGCCGCGTTGCCGAACACCGAGAGCCACAGCAGCGTAAAGGTAAACGGAATAATCAGCGTGCCGAGCACGAACTGACGAATGGTGCGCCCGCGCGAAATGCGCGCCAGGAACAGCCCGACAAACGGCGACCACGCCACCCACCAGGCCCAGAAAAAGAGCGTCCAGCTGTTCATCCACTGGCGCGGCATGTCAAAAGCGAAGGTATTGAGCGTCATCCCCATAAAGCGGTTGATGTAATCGCCAATATTGAGCACCAGCGCGTTCAGCAAGAAATCCGTTTTGCCCATGAAGAGTACAAACAGGATAAGCCCCAGCGCCAGGATAACGTTCAGCTCCGAAAGAAAACGAATGCCTTTATCGACGCCCGATGTCACCGAAATGGTGGCGATAATCACCGACAGCACAATCAGCGCCATCTGCGCTGTCAGCCCTTCCGGGATATCGAACAGCACTTTCAGGCCGTAGTTAAGCTGCACCACCCCGATGCCAAGCGTCGTCGCGATGCCAAAAATGGTGCCGATCACCGCCGCGATATCAACGGTGTGGCCGATAGGTCCGTTAATGCGTTTACCGAAAATCGGGTACAGCGCGGAGCGAATGGTCAGCGGCAGGTTATAGCGATAGCTAAAGTAGCCGAGCGCAATACCCATCAGCGCGTACATTGACCAGCCTGTCAGACCATAGTGAAACAGCGTCCAGACCATCGCCTGACGCGCGGCTTCGATGGTTTCCCCTGCCCCTGTCGGCGGCTGCATATACTGCGTGACCGGCTCAGCCACGGAGAAAAACATCAGGTCGATACCGATGCCTGCGGCAAACAGCATCGCCGACCAGCTCAGCAGGCTGAATTCGGGTTTTGACTGTTCAGGCCCGAGTTTAATATCGCCGTAGCGCGAGCAGGCCATGAAAATAACGAAAACGATGTAGAGCGTGGCGGCTAGCATGTAATACCAGCCAAACGTCGCCGAGACCCAGTTGACCGCCGTCTGGATCCAGGCCGCAGACAGCTCACTGAAGAAGATAGTGACCAGTGAAAAAGTCAGAATCAGCGCGGCTGAGGTGTAAAACACCACGGGGTTAATTCTGTTTTTTTCACTGGCAGGTGGATTAGTCATCGGTTACCTCTGGTTAATATCCTGTCAAAAATGAAAGCGTTAGCGTGTTTATTGTTCTCCGCCCCTAAGGCGCGTCTCTTCTCTCCTTTCCAATAATTCATGACGGTGATTAATCGCCTTTTAGCGTAGCGTACCGTTTCGCTTTTGCGACAAAACAATCACAGCATCTTAACAATTTATTTTTTTATATTGAACGTCCAATCAAAAAAAGTTCTAATAGATATTAACAACGTGGTGAAGCGGAGTCCGGGTCATGCCCAAAGTAGGAATGCAGCCGATACGGCGCAGGCAGTTAATTGATGCAACGTTAAGCACCATTAATGATGTTGGGATCAACGACGCCACTATCGCGCAGATCGCGCGCCGGGCGGGCGTCTCGGCAGGCATTATCAGCCACTACTTTAAGGACAAAAACGGCCTGCTCGAAGCGACCATGCGCGACATCACCCGTCAGCTTCGCGACGCCGTCGCCGCCCGCCTGAGGCCGCTGGCGCAGGCCAGTACTGAGGCGCGCCTGCTGGCGATTGTCGAAGGCAACTTTGATGACACCCAGGTACACAGCGCGGCGATGAAAGCCTGGCTCGATTTCTGGGCCAGCAGCATGCATCAGCCGCAGCTCGGGCGGCTTGAGCGCGTCAGCAGCCGCCGCCTGTTTTCAACGCTTGCCGCCGAGTTTCGCCGCGAGCTGCCGCGCGAGCAGGCGCGGCTGGCGGCGCATGGGCTGGCGTCGCTCATTGATGGCCTGTGGCTGCGCGCAGCACTCAGCGGCCAGCCGTTCAATCTGGAGACAGCCCGCACGCTCACCACCCAATTCATCCGCCAGCAACTGGCTGGCGCAGCACCCCATGAGAAGGAGGAATGATGTCCCGATTCGCAGAACAGCCGCTTTATATTGACGGCAAATATGTACCCTCCGCCACGGGTAACACTTTCCAGACCATCAACCCGGCAAACGGCGAAGTCCTCGCCGAGGTGCATGAAGCAGGCAAAGCCGATGTCGATAGTGCCGTGGAAGCGGCCCGCAAAGGCCAGAAAATCTGGGCGGCCATGACCGCGATGGAGCGCTCGCGCATCCTGCGCCGCGCGGTCGATATCCTGCGCGAGCGCAATGACGAACTGGCCGCGCTGGAAACGCTCGACACCGGTAAACCGCTGAGCGAAACCCAGGCGGTCGATATCGTCACCGGCGCCGACGTGCTGGAATACTACGCCGGGCTTATCCCCTCGCTTGAAGGGCAGCAGATCCCGCTGCGCGACACCGCTTTCGTCTACACGCGTCGCGAGCCGCTTGGCGTGGTGGCGGGCATCGGCGCGTGGAACTACCCGATCCAGATTGCGCTGTGGAAATCCGCGCCGGCGCTTGCCGCCGGCAACGCCATGATTTTCAAGCCGAGCGAAGTGACGCCGCTCACCGCGCTTAAGCTTGCGGAAATCTACACCGAAGCGGGCGTGCCGGACGGCGTCTTTAACGTACTAAACGGCAGCGGTGCCGTCACCGGACAACTGCTGACCGAACATCCGGGCATCGATAAAGTCTCGTTCACTGGCGGCGTCGCCAGCGGCAAAAAAGTCATGGCGAACGCGGCGGGATCGACGCTGAAAGAGGTAACGATGGAGCTTGGCGGTAAATCGCCGCTCATCATTTTTGACGATGCGGATCTCGATCTCGCCGCCGATATCGCCATGATGGCCAACTTCTACAGCTCAGGCCAGGTCTGCACCAACGGCACGCGCGTGTTTATCCCGGCGAAATGGCAGGCGGCCTTTGAAGAGAAAATCGCCGCGCGGGTGGCGCGTATTAAAGCGGGCGACGTGAACGACCCCGCCACCAACTTCGGCCCGCTGGTGAGCTTCGCGCACCGCGATAACGTCATGCGTTATATCGACACCGGCATTCGTGAAGGCGCGCGCGTCCTGTGCGGCGGTAAACGTCTGACCGGCGACGGGTTCGATAACGGTGCCTGGGTTGAGCCCACCGTCTTTACCGACTGCCGCGATGACATGACCATCGTGCGCGAAGAGATCTTCGGGCCGGTGATGTCGATTCTGACTTACGAGCTCGAAGACGAAGTCATACAGCGCGCCAACGCCACCGATTACGGCCTCGCCGCAGGCGTCGTCACGCAGGATCTCAACCGCGCGCACCGCGTGATTCACCAGATTGAAGCCGGGATTTGCTGGATCAACACCTGGGGTGAATCCGCAGCCGAGATGCCGGTCGGCGGCTACAAACACTCCGGCATTGGCCGTGAAAACGGGCTGATGACCCTGCAAAACTACACGCAGGTGAAATCCGTGCAGGTCGAGATGACCCGCTTTCAGTCCGTATTTTGATTCACCTTTTAACCTGAGGAACGACTAATGGAATTTGATTACATCATTATCGGAGCCGGATCCGCAGGGAATGTTTTGGCAACAAGACTGACCGAAGACAGCGATGTCACTGTATTACTGCTGGAGGCGGGCGGTCCTGACTATCGTTTTGATTTCCGCACCCAGATGCCGGCGGCGCTGGCATACCCGTTACAGGGCAAACGCTATAACTGGGCCTATGAAACCGAGCCTGAGCCGTACATGAATAATCGCCGCATGGAGTGCGGGCGCGGCAAGGGCCTCGGTGGCTCGTCGCTGATTAACGGCATGTGTTATATCCGCGGCAACGCGATGGATCTCGACAACTGGGCACAGCAGCCCGGCCTTGAGCGCTGGACCTATCTCGACTGCCTGCCCTACTACCGTAAATCGGAAACGCGTGATATCGGCGCGAACGACTACCACGGCGGCGACGGCCCGGTCAGCATCACCACCTGCAAGCCGGGCAACAACCCGCTGTTCGCAGCGATGATAGAAGCAGGCGTGCAGGCGGGTTATCCGCGTACCGACGATCTGAACGGCTATCAGCAGGAAGGCTTCGGCCCGATGGATCGCTTCGTCACGCCGAAGGGCCGCCGCTCAAGCACCGCGCGCGGCTATCTGGATACCGCGAAACAGCGCACGAACCTGAAAATCATCACCCATGCCACAACCGACCGCATTCTTTTTGAGAACAAACGCGCGGTGGGTGTGGCGTATCTTCACGGTGCCAGCAACACGCCGCAGGAGGTTCATGCGCGCCGTGAAGTGCTGCTCTGCGCGGGTGCTATCGCCTCGCCGCAGATCCTCCAGCGTTCCGGCGTCGGTAATGCGGAACTGCTGAAAGAATTTGATATTCCGGTGGTGCATGATCTGCCAGGTGTCGGCGAAAATCTGCAGGATCACCTGGAGATGTATCTGCAGTACGAATGTAAAGAGCCAGTTTCGCTCTACCCGGCGCTGAAATGGTGGAATCAGCCGAAAATCGGCGCCGAGTGGCTGTTTAACGGCACCGGCATTGGTGCCAGCAACCACTTTGAAGGCGGTGGGTTTATCCGCAGCCGCGAAGAGTTCGCCTGGCCGAACATTCAGTACCACTTCCTGCCAGTGGCGATTAACTACAACGGTTCGAACGCCGTCGAAGCGCACGGATTCCAGTGTCACGTCGGCTCTATGCGCTCGCCGAGCCGCGGCCATGTGCGCATTAAATCGCGCGACCCACACCAGCATCCGGCGATCCTGTTTAACTACATGTCGCACGAGCAGGACTGGCAGGAGTTCCGCGACGCCATTCGCATCACGCGCCAGATAATCAACCAGCCCGCGCTGGATAAATTCCGCGGCCGTGAAATCAGCCCGGGCATCGACTGCCAGACTGACGAACAGCTTGATGAATTTGTCCGTAACCACGCAGAGACCGCCTATCACCCGTGCGGCACCTGCAAAATGGGCAGCGATGAGATGGCCGTTGTGGATGGCGAAGGCCGCGTGCACGGGCTGGAAGGCCTGCGCGTGGTGGATGCGTCCATCATGCCGCTGATAATCACCGGCAACCTGAACGCGACCACCATCATGATCGGCGAGAAAATCGCGGATAACATCCGTGGCCGCACGCCGCTGCCGCGCAGCACCGCCAGCTATTTTGTGGCGGGCGACCGTCCGGTTCGCGGCGAACCCCTGCGTCCATAACCCTTCCCTTGCCGGTAAGCTCGCCGCTTACCGGCTTTTAGTGCCTCTGTTTCCTTTACCTCAGCGCCCGTATTACGTCACGGATGCGTTTCAGGCTCTGCCATCACGTCCAGTAGCCACTGCTCAAACGCCGCCAGCGCCGGATCGTTCATGCCCGATTCTGCCGGTTTTATCAGACAAAATGTTTTGCTGAGGCTCACCGCTTCCGGCCACGGTGCCACCAGCGCGCCGCACGCCAGTTCATTTTCCACATACATGCGCGGCACCAGCGCCACGCCCTGCCCCGCCAGCGCGGCGGCAATCGCCATCTCGTGTAAGTCATAGCGTGCGCCCTGCGCCGGGTTCGTCAGCACGGTTCCGGTTTCACGCGCCCAGCTCTGCCAGGCCTGTGGATTCTGACGGCGGTGAATGCGCGGCAGCGCGTTGAGTGGGTCATCAACGTCCACCGTGGTCAGAAGCCCCGGATGACACACCGGCAGCAGTCGCTCTTCAAAAAGCCGCGTGACGCGCATTCCGGCCCAGGCCGGATGCTCAAAATGCAGCGCGGCGTCAAAGCCGCTACCGCTCAGAATGAATGGCTCGGTACGGGCAGCGAGGTTAAGCGTGATATCCGGATGACGTTCGCGAAACCCGCCGAGGCGCGGGATCAGCCAGCGGCTGGTGAACGTCGGGAGCGACGCCAGTTCGAGATGCCGACCACCTTCCGGGATACCGCGGATGTCCTGCGCGTCTATATCGAGCCGTGCCAGCGTTTCCCGCACGCGGACGGCATAACGCGCCCCGGTCGGGTTGAGCCTGACGCGACTCCCCGTGCGGTCAAACAGCTTGCAGTCGAGCAGCCCTTCCAGCTTCGCAATCTGGCGGCTGATAGCACTTTCGGTGAGCGCCAGCTCTTCGGCGGCTCTCGCAAAATTACCGTGACGGGCGGCCGCCTCGAACGCCAGCAGCGACGCGCTGCCGGGAATTTTTCTGCGCATAAACGCGGCTCCCTGACTGTAATTTAATGACGAAACGTCATCAAAGCGTGAAATAGTATCGCTTCAGAAGGTAATGCGCAGCCATTAGCATGATGAAAATTCAACAGATTACGCGTATTTACCGGAGGTACACGTGGAAGGCCATGCTTTTTCGTCACGCCAGGTGGGCGATTATCAGATTACAGCGCTGTGCGATGGCACGATGACCGTGGGGTTTGAGCTGCTTGCGGGTATCGATGCGGCTGCCGCCGGGGAAATACAGAGCAGCCACGGCGTTACGCCGCCTGCCACGATTGCTGTCAGTGGTTATCTCATTCGCGGGCACGGGCGCGTTATCCTGGTGGATGCCGGAACCGGTGGCAGAAATAACGCCGGGGGAGCGCTACCGGCAGCCCTGCGCGCGTCCGGCGTCGCGGCTGAGGATATCGACACTCTTTTTTTGACGCACGGCCACCCGGATCACCTCGGCGGCCTGCTGCGCGAAGACGGCACACCGGCTTACCCGCACGCCACACTTTACCTGCACCCCGCGGAAGCGGCGTTCTGGCAGGATGAAGCTCGCTTGTTAGCCGCAAACGAGCGCACGCAGCGCAATATCCTGCTGGCGCGCCGCACGCTTGAGCGTTACGCGCCGCGCCTGCGTTTTACGGATGAGGCTGACATCGCGCCGGGCGTGCGCCCCGTCCCGCTGCCGGGCCATACGCCGGGCCATACCGGCTTGCGGATCGACTCACAGGCAGAAAGTCTGCTTATCTGGGGCGATGTCGTGCATTATCCGCATATCCAGACTCTCCATCCCTCGGTCACTATCGCGTTTGATAACGATCCGGCGCAGGCTGAAATCACGCGCCAGACGGTGCTGGCGCTGGCCGCCCGCGAAAGGTTGCTGATTGCCGGAATGCATTTAGGCCGCCAGGGTTTTGCGTATGTGCAGAAGACCGGCGACGGTTATCGCCTGATACCGGCCTGACGGCATATCTGTTTTTCAGGCACAGGCCGTCACTTTTCAACCGGCGTGTAACGTAAATAACCGGCGACCCCGCCCCCACCGTCGTTCGGGTGGTGAATACCTTCTGTCACTTTGATTTCAGGAAAATCAAAGGGCGAAACGCCTTCAAGGCAAGCCACATTCACGCCATATTGATCCGGGTTTGAACGTCGCTGGTGAAAGGTATAAATGCCGCATACCGAACAGAAATAGTGCGCGGCCTGGCGGGTATTAAAACGATACTCCGTCAGTTTTTCCTTACCCTCCAGCACCGTAATACCATTGAGCGGTGCCGACACCGTAATAGCGCCACGCATCCGGCAATAAGAGCAGTTGCAGCGGCGGGCGGTATTCAGCCCGTCCGTTAATTCCACGGTAAATTTCACCGTACCGCAGTGACACTGGCCATTCATTTTTTCCACGCTATATATCTCCTTGCCAATAAATTATTTTCAGCGGCGCTCGCCCGCGCGAGGCGGTACGTGGGGATTATGCGATTACGCCCGCGCTTTTACGTGTGAATATGCAGACAGACGGGCCTGTTATCGTATATATAATAGGTACCCTCTCTCTTTTAATGACATCTTTTAACGACTTTCTCTGAACCACACCTGCGCGCAAGGCACAGGCCGTTGCGTTCAGCATTCTTGCGGCGCGCTGCGCTGATTTAAGACTACACAACATTGCCCGTGCTCGCCTCCCTGATATGCTGGTCGAGCAAAAGGAGGAAGTGCCATGAATAATGTGATTTACAGCATGATTGCTAAAATCTCGAAAATGGATGCGGAAGCGAAAATTCTGACGGCTCAGGTAGAAGCGCAGGCACTGCTGTTAAGCGCCATGCTAATGACTATCGGGAAAAACGGCGGAATGGATGAGATGATTGAGGGCGTGAAAAAAGCCATCAATGCGGCGCTGGATGCAGAAGATAACGCGTTTAAATCGGACACTGAAATATTACTCAACCAGTTTAACGAGCTGTTATCCATTGCCTGCGTACTGGATAAAGAGAAGCCGGAACTGGATATTGACGCCTTGCGTAAACTCTCATCCTCTCTCACCAGCGATAAGCAATTCTGACCGCGAATAAACGTTACAGGGGCTCTGTGCCCCTGTAACCCAACATTAATAGAACTGTCGGATCGCGTTTTCGGTTTCCTGATCGCTCACCAGCCCGGAAAACCGCGCCACCAGATACGTTTCTCCGTCAAGCTTATAACTTTCGATCGGCAGCTCAAGCGTGGCGCCCTTTTCTCCGCTGATCCGCATGACCTGCAGCTCATCATCCACAGCCACATGCTCAACCTGTCCGCCTGGCATAATTGTCACGACATTCTTTGGCATTTATCAGCCCTCTGGTTCGATTAAAAATCGACCTTAACACAGGCTACGCGGGCGCGCCTGATTTTATAACCCGCCCGGTAACGCGGGAATAGCACAGGTGACCGCCCTGTGGCCTTAACGTTTGCGTAAACGACTGACGCTGAAGGCCAGCGCCAGCAGCGAGGCCGCAGCGGCGATCCACAGCGCGAGACGCACGCCTGCGACCTCGGCGATACCACTGGCAGGCGTTGCCCCTACAGTGAGGATCACACCCACCAGCGCCGCGCCCAGGCACTGCCCGAAGGTGCGCATAATCGCCAGCACGCCGGAGGCGTAACCGCTGTATTCACGCGGCGCGCCCGCCAGCATCTCGCGGTTATTCGGGCTCTGAAAGCAGCCGAACCCAATGCCGCACAGCAATCCGCGCAGGCTGATGTCCCAGGCGGCGGCGTACGCAGGCAGCAGCGCCAGCGCCACCAGGCCCGCCACGAAAAGCCCCAGACCTACGGTTGCGATAACCGACGGCGCGTAGCGGTCGGCCAACCGCCCGGCGTGCGGTGCCACCAGAATGATCCCGACAGGCCAGGCGGTGAAGAGCAGCGCGGCGTGGAGCGCGCTGTAACCGTAGACGCTCTGGAACAGAAACGGCAGCGCCACGAAGGTCATCCCCTGGCTCACAAACGACGCCAGCGAGGTCAGCGCCGCGAGCGAAAACCGCGCGTTTGCAAAGAGCTGCGGCGGCAGCAGCGGCGCTGGCGCGCGTTTTAAACGCCAGGCCAGCAGCAGGCCCGCCACCAGCGCCAGTGCGCCGAAGCCGAGTAGCGCCTCAAGCGACAGCGCGTCTGACGCCATCACCGCCGCGCCGAGCATCAGCGCCGAAAGCAGCGCGCCTGGCACATCAAACGGCCCACGCGACGGGTGTGTATCATTGGGTAGCGTGCGCAGCGTCAGCAGCAGCGCCAGCACGCCCGGCGCAATGTTGATCGCGAACAGCCAGGGCCAGCCGAGCGTGGCGAGCAGCGCGCCGCCCAGCACCGGCGCGATGGCCGTGCTGGTGGCGATAAGCAGCGCGTTCATGCCGAGAATGCGCCCGAGCAGCCGGTTCGGGAAAATGGTGCGAAGAATAGCGGGCGCAATGCTGAGCGTCGCCGCGCCGCCCACGCCCTGTAAAATTCGCATCGCCACAAGCCAGGGGAGCGACGGCGAAAGCGCGCAGCCGAGTGAAGCGAGCGTAAACAGCCCGACGCCTGCGGCAAATAACGTGCGAAAGCCGAGCCGCCCGGCCAGCGCGGCGAAAATCGCGAGCGTCATCGCCGCCGAGAGCAGATAACCGTTCGCCACCCAGACAGTCTGCGCCGCCGTCGCATTCAGGGCATGGGCCATTTCCGGCAGCGCGATATTCACCATCGCGCCATCAAAAACCGCCATCGTGGTACTGGTCATCACCGCGATCATCGCCAGCGCGCGCTCGCACCCCGGCAGCCCTTCATCGCCGGGCAGGTCAGTAAATAACGTCATGGTCACTCCAAAATGTGTGCTTGCGTTCACTCTACTTTCCGGCGATACATAGCGGAAGACGCAACGATTGCACTTTATCCCTGCATGAAACGCCATCTGTCATGATGACACCCGGAGCCTGACGATGAATGACCCGGATTTAAATTTGCTGTTCGCCCTTGATGTCCTGCTCGCCGAGAAAAGCGTGGCGGCGGCGGCGCGTCGCCTGAATTTAAGCGCGTCGGCGATGAGCCGCACGCTGAGCCGCCTGCGCGAGGCCACCGGCGATCCACTGCTGGTACGCGCCGGACGCCAGATGGTGCTCACGCCCTACGCCGACTCCCTGCGCGAGCGCACCCAGGGCGCGGTCTTTGCCGCGCGTGCCGTGCTGCGCCCTGCGCCGCAGGAATTTGATATCACACGTCACCAGCAGACGTTTACGCTGCGCGCCAACGACGGTTTTGTGGAGGCGTTCGGCCCGGCGCTGATTGCGGCGGCTGCACGATGTGCGCCCGGCATACGCCTGCGTTTTGCGCCCAAGCCGGTGAAAAGCGACCGGCCCTTGCGTGAAGGCGAGGCGGATCTGGAAATCGGTGTGCCGGGCGAGATGGGGCCGGAAATCAAACAGCAGCGGCTGTTTCGTGACCGCTTCGTGGGCGTGGTGAGAAGCGATCACCCGCTCGCCGGGCGTAACGTCACGCCAGAGGATTACACCGCGTGGAACCATGTGGCGGCGTCGCGGCGCGGCGTGTTGACCGGGCCGGTCGATGACGCGCTCGCGCAACGGGGGCTGTCACGCAATATTGCCGCGGTGGTGCCGGGGTTCCCGGCGGCGCTCGCCGTCGCGCGCGGTACCGATCTGGTGGCGCTGGTGCCCGCCTCGTTTCTGATTAATCTGCCGGGCGATACCGGGCTTACGTGGTTTGAATTGCCTGTGGCGACCCGGCCCATTACCGTCTCACAGATGTGGCACCCGCGTCTCGATGCCGATCCGGCGCACCGCTGGCTGCGCCAGTTTGTCCTGGCGGAGTGCCGCGCGCGGATGCCGGAAGGCTGAATGCCGGGCAAAAAAATCCCCCTTGCGGGGGATTCGTTATTTAACCCTGCGCGGACTCCCGCAGCCGGGTTTTCAGGGCGTTGTACTCGTCAATCACATACTGCTCGGCGGCTCGCTGATCCGCTATCGGCTCGACCCGCACGGCGCAATATTTATACTCCGGCGTTTTCGTGATCGGGCTTAGATTCTCCGCCACCAGCTCGTTACAGGCACCTATCCACCACTGGTACGTCATGTAGACCGCGCCTCTGTTCGGCCTGTCGCTCACCTGCGCGCGGGTAATGACTTTACCTTTGCGCGATACCACCCACACCAGCGCCTCGTCTTCAATGCCGAGGCGCTGTGCGTCGGCGCTGTTGATTTGCGCGTAACCCGGCTCATCCGCCAGCGCCGCCAGCGCGGCGCAGTTGCCGGTCATCGAGCGGCAGGAGTAGTGCCCCACTTCGCGCACCGTGGAGAGCACCAGCGGATACTCCTCGTTGACCCGATCAAGCGGCGGTGCCCAGTCGCAGGTGAAGAATTGTCCGAGCCCGTTCGGCGTGGAGAATTCCTTCTCAAACAGGTAATCGGTGCCCTGATCGGCCTCGGATTCATCACGACACGGCCACTGGATGTAGCCAAGCTCACCCATTTTCTCGTAGGTGGCACCATAAAAATCGGGGCACAGCGCGCGCAGCTCATCCCAGATCTGTTTAGTGTTGTCGTAATGCATCGGGTAGCCCATCCGGGTGGCGATCTCGCTGATGATCTGCCAGTCGGTTTTCAGATCCCACTTCGGCTCCACCGCTTTAAAGAAACGCTGAAAGCCGCGATCCGCCGCCGTGTAAACCCCTTCATGCTCGCCCCAGGAGGTGGAAGGCAAAATCACGTCCGCCGCTGCAGCGGTTTTGGTCATGAAAATGTCCTGCACAATTACCAGTTCCAGCGTCTCGAAGGCCTGGCGCACCGCCGACAGCTCGGCATCGGTTTGCAGCGGATCTTCCCCCATAATGTAAGCGGCGCGCACTTCGCCATGCGCCGCGCGGTGCGGCAGTTCGCTGATGCGATAACCAGTATGCGCCGGCAGCGACGCCACGCCCCAGGCTTTGGCGAATTTCTCACGGTGCTCAGGGAATTTCACATACTGATAGCCCGGATAAGTATCCGGCAGCGCGCCCATGTCGCACGCGCCCTGTACGTTATTCTGCCCGCGTACCGGGTTAACGCCCGCGCTCGGTTTGCCGAGGTTACCCGTCAACAGCGCGAGGCTGGTCAGTGAACGCACGGTCTCGACGCCCTGGTAAAACTGCGTCACGCCCATGCCCCAGAGGATCGCCGCACGTTCCGCGCGGGCGTACATCCGCGCTGCTTCGCGGATCTCCTCAGCGCTGACGCCGGTAATAGCTTCCACCGACTCCGGCGTATAGCCCTCGACGATTTTGCGATACTCTTCAAAACCTTCAGTACGCGCCGATACAAAGGCGTGGTCCCAGAGATCTTCTTCGATAATCACGTGCCCCATCGCGTTCAGCAGCGCGATGTTGGAGCCGTTTTTCAGCGCCAGATGTCTATCCGCAATCCGCGCGGTTTCGATTTTCCGCGGGTCACAGACGATAATTTTCGCCCCGTTTTTCTTCGCTTTGATCACGCGATTAGCGACGATCGGATGCGAATCCGCCGGGTTGTACCCGAATACAAAGACTAAATCGGTATTTTCAATGCCAGTGATGGAGTTGCTCATGGCGCCGTTACCGACCGACTGGTGCAGACCTGCAACCGAGGGGCCGTGTCAGACGCGCGCGCAGCAGTCGACGTTATTGGTGCCGATGACCGCGCGGGCAAATTTTTGCATCACATAGTTGGTTTCATTACCGGTGCCGCGTGACGATCCGGTCGTCATGATGGCATCCGGGCCATAGTTGGCTTTAATGTCGCCAAGGCGCTGCGCCACATAATCGAGCGCCTCCTCCCAGGAGACCGCTTCCAGCCTGCCGCCGCGCTCACGGCGGATCATCGGCGTTTTCAGGCGCGGGGTGAGGATCTGGGTATCATTGATAAAATCCCAGCCGTAATAGCCCTTCAGGCATAAATCGCCCTGATTGGTTTTGCCCATTGCCGCTTCCGCCTTAACGACCTTGCCGTTATCGACGATCAGGTTGATTTTGCAACCCGACGCGCAATAGGGGCAAACCGTAACGACTTTTTTCATCGGTCATGCTCCAGAGTTAACTGCGTAAAGAGTGGAGCGGATAATGCAGAAAGCGTGCCAGCTGCCGGAAAGCGCGCCGCACGCGGGTTTAAAAGGAAAAATCACTGTCGAGGGCGCGCCTTTCGTCAAAAGTGACGTGACGAAAGGCGCGTGGCGGCTCAGCGCGCAGGCAGCGCGTCGTAGCCTTTCAGGCGGTAGTTGAGAATAGACAGCGCCCAGCAGGCGATGAACAAACCAACCACGATAAACCCGGCGTCGCCAAGATTATCGTTCACGCCCGCCACCCAGCTCCAGAAACCGCCGGAAAGACCGAATTTATCCATCAGCAGCCCCAGCGCCTCCAGCCCGCCGATAAACAGCGCCACCACCACCGACGTGCCGGTAATGGTCATGTTGTAGTAGAGCTTGCGCTGCGGTTTGCTGAAAGCCCAGCCATATGCGCCCACCATCACCAGATTGTCGAGCGTGTCGACAAGCGCCATTCCGCTGGTGAAGAGCGCCGGGAAAACCAGAATCGACCAGACCGACATGCCGTGTGACGCGCCCGCCGCCGAGATGCCCAGCACGCCTATCTCGGTGGCGGTGTCAAAGCCGAGCCCGAAGAGAAAACCGACCAGATACATATGCCAGCTTTTACTCACCAGCCGGAAGGTGGCGCGAAACAACCAGCTCATCGGCCCGCCGGCGGTCACGGCATCTGCGGGCATATTCAGCGGCTCGCCACGTTTTAAGCGGCTGAAGCTCTGCCAGATACCGCGCAGGATAACCAGATTCACCAGCGCCATCGCCAGCAGAAATACCGCCGAGACGGTGGTGCCAATCACGCCGCCCACCTCATGAAACCAGGCCATGTCTTCTTTTACCGCCGCGGCGGTCGCGGCAATGGCGACCGACGCCAGCACCACAATGCTGGAGTGGCCGAGCGAAAACCACGCCCCGACGCCACACGGCCGTTTACCCTGCTGCATCATTTTACGCGTAACGTTATCAATGGCGGCGATATGGTCTGCATCCACCGCGTGGCGCAGGCCGTAACCCCAGGCCAGCAGGCTCGCGGCCATCAGCGCGGGAGTGTCGTGAAAGGCATAAAACGCCCAGATCCAGGCGGCCAGGTTGGCAAGACCAAGCACGGCCACCAGGGCCAGCGCACGGGGTGGAAGATTACGCAATTGAGTCAGCATGACGTCGTTCCTGTAAGTGATGAAAACGCGGCGGCGGCAATCGCCGCCTGGCCGAACGCCACCGCGCCGTCGCCTGCAGGCAACGCGTGCGGCAGCAGCAGCTGGAAATCGTGAAGGTAAAACGCGAGCCGTTCGCGCAGAAGCTGGTTATGCAGCACCCCGCCACCGCAGGCGATGGTGGTGATGCCGCGCGCGCTGGCGTGACAGCGCGCAAGCGCAGCCAGCCCGCTTGCGAGTGCGTCGTGAAACGCCCAGGCGCGGGCACCCGCTGGCGCGTCAAATGCCAGCAGACTGGCCCAGAAGGCGGGCATGTCAAACGCATTGCCATTAAGTGACAACGTCACTGAATGCGACACCGGGCCATGACGCAGCGCCAGCGCTTCCAGGCGGCAGGCCGCCTCGCCTTCATAGCTTTGCGCGTCAGGCGCCACGCCAAGCATCGCCGACACGGCGTCAAATAAACGCCCGGTCGATGACGCAAGCGGCGCATTAATGCCGCGCACCATCGCGCGCGTGAGCGGTGCCCAGGGTTTAACGAGAAGCCCGGCGGCCTGCGGGAGCATCTGCCACTGCGGCACAAACGCCTGCCACTGTGCGAGCCAGTTACGCCACGGCTGGCGCGCCGCGAGGTCACCGCCCGGCAGCGGCAGCGCAGGCAGGCCGCCGAGCCGTTCGCAGCGGTCATAATCCACCAGCAAACACTCGCCACCCCACAGCGCGCCGCCCTCTCCCATGCCGATGCCATCCAGCGCCAGCGCAATGACTGGGCCGCCGTCGCGCGGCCAGCGGTGCTCGGCAAGGCAGGCAGCGATATGCGCATGGTGATGCAGAACGCGCTTCACCGGCAGCCCCGTCGCCTCGCCGAGCGCGCTGCTGCGATACCCCGTATGCGCATCCACCACCAACTGCTGCGGGTGAAAATCGTAAATGTCGCGAAACAGCGCCAGCGCCGTGCGCCACTGCGCTTCGGTCTGCGGATTGCTGAGATCGCCCAGATGCTGGCTCAGCACCGCCTCGCCGCCGCGAACGAGACAAAAGGTGTTTTTGAGATCGGCTCCGAGGCAGAGCGTGGCGGGGATATCGGCAAAGCCCGGCGGCAGCGGGATGGCGTCCGGCACAAACCCGCGCGCCCGGCGCAGCATCTCGCCGCAGGACCGCATCACCGAATCATCCATCCGTTGCAGGATCTCGCGGTTATGCAGCAAAAAGCCGTCGGCAATCTCACTAAGCTGCGAGAGCGCCTGCGCGCTGGTGAGCGCGGGCGGCTCGCCGCTGCGGTTGCCGGAGGTCATCACCAGCGGACGCCCGACGCCCTGCATCAGCAGGTGTTGTAGCGGGTTCGCAGGCAGCATCACGCCAGTTTCGTTAAGCCCCGGCGCGATGGCCTCACACAGCGGCGGCAGGTGCGCATTATTCACCAGCACAATCGGGGCAGCAGGCGTAGTCAGTTGCGCGCGGGCGTCATCCGGCAGCCCTGCGGCGTCCGTCAGCATCACCGCCAGCGGTTTGGTCGGGCGATGCTTACGCACGCGCAGGCGCGCCACGGCGATAGCGTTTTGCGCGTCGCAGGCGAGATGAAACCCGCCGATGCCTTTAATGGCAACAATCTGGCCTGCAATGAGCGCAGCGATGGCGGCCTGCAGCGCCGCCTCTTTTTGTGCCGTCTTTTCACCGCTCACCCAACTCAGCTGCGGGCCACATGTCGGGCAGGCCACGGGCTGCGCGTGAAAGCGCCGGTCGGCCGGGTCACGGTATTGTGTCTCGCACGGCGCGCAGAGCGGAAAACCCGCCATCGCGGTATTGGGGCGGTCATAGGGCATCGCGCGGATAATGGTGAAGCGCGGGCCGCAATGGGTGCAGTTAATAAACAGATAGCGCCAGCGCGGGTCTGCGGGATCGTTGAGTTCGCGCAGGCACTGCGGGCAGGTGGCGGCGTCCGGGGTGATTTGCGTGCGCATCGCCCCGCCGCCGCTCTCGCGAATGGAAAACGCGTCAGGCCTCTGCGGCCAGCGAAACGGCGCGGCGCTGACGCTGTCGATACGCGCGAGCGGCGGGCAGTGCTGCCACAACGCGGCGATAAACGCCCCTTCGCCGCCGGTCAGGCGCACTTCCACCCCCGCGCCGTCGTTGCAGACGTCGCCGGTAAGCGCCAGCCGCTGCGCCAGTTGCCAGACGAAGGGGCGAAAACCGACCCCCTGCACGCGGCCCTGAATGCGTAAAATCGTACCGTTAAGGTTCATCGTCTCGTCGAAAATGCGCGGGCACGAGGCCCGCGCAGGCTGAGCTATACCGCAGCGGCGTCGCGCAGGCGCGCCTTCATGCTGGTATAGGTGGTCTGGACATAGGCTTCGGCCTCGCGTTGATCGGCGATAGCCTCGACATTCACCGCGCAATATTTGGTTTCCGGCGTTTTGGAGACCGGGTCGAGATTGTCCTGGGTGAGCTCGTTGCACGCGCCGATCCACCACTGATAGGTCATGTAGACCGCGCCGGGATTGATGCGCTCGCTGACGTCAGCGCGGCTGATGACCCGCCCGCGACGCGAGTTGACCCACACCAGCTGGCCGTCCCGCACGCCGAGGCGTTCCGCATCCTGCGGGTGCATCTGCACACGGCCCGGCTCGTCGGCGAGCGTTTGCAGCGCCGCGCAGTTGCCGGTCATCGAGCGGCAGGAGTAGTGCCCCACTTCGCGCACGGTACACAGCACCAGCGGGTAGTCGGCGTCCGGCTGTTCCGCCGGCGCGCGCCACGGTGCCGCGAAAAGCTGACCTTTGCCGGTCGGCGTATCGAAGTGATTCCCGGCGTAGAGGTACGGCGTGCCGGGGTGTTCCAGCGTCGGGCATGGCCACTGCACGTGCCCCATATCGCCCATTTTCTGGTACGTCACACCGTAAAAGAGCGGGCAGAGTTCGCGCATTTCGTCCCAGATCTGCTGGTTGTTGTCGTAATGCATCGGGTAGCCCATCGCGGTGGCGATAAGGCTGATGATTTCCCAGTCGCGCTTGACGTTATATTTAGGTTCCACCGCCGCCTCAAAGCGCTGGAAACCGCGATCGGCGCAGGTAAAGACACCGCCATGTTCGCCCCAGGAGGTGGCGGGCAGCAGAACGTCCGCCACTTCGGCGGTTTTGGTCATAAAGATGTCCTGCACCACCACGAAATCGAGCGCGTCGAAGCCCTGACGGACCAGGCCGAGATCGGCTTCGGTCTGGAGCGGATCTTCGCCCATGATGTAGTAGGCTTTGACTTTGCCTTCGAGCGCCAGGTGCGGCACCTCGGTGATGCGCACGCCGATTTTGTCATCCATCACGGCCGGATCGATGCCCCAGGCGCGCGCGAATTTTTCCCGCACCACCGCGTCTTCGACATCCTGATAGCCAGGGAACTGGTTTGGCAGCACGCCCATATCGCACGCGCCCTGCACGTTGTTCTGGCCGCGCACCGGGCCGACGCCCACATGCTCGCGCCCGAGATTACCGGTAAGCAGCGCCAGACTTGAGAGCCCCTTAACGACATCCACCGCCTGGCCGAACTGCGTGACGCCCATGCCCCACATAATGGTGGCGGATGGCGCGGCGGCGAACGTGCGCATCGCCTGGCGGATCTGCTGCGCGCTGACGCCGGTCAGATGCTCGACGGCTTCCGGCGCGTAATCTTTTACGGTCTCGCGGTAGGCGTCGAGCCCTTCGGTGTAGCGCGCCACATACTCTTTGTCATACAGAGCTTCTTCAAGCAGCACATAGCCAAAGGCATTGACCAGCGCCATATTGCAGCCGTTATTGATTTGCAGATGCTGATCGGCGATACGCGCGGTTTCGATTTTGCGCGGATCACAGACAATCACCTTCGCGCCGTTTTCTTTGGCTTTCAGCACGCGACGCGCCACGATCGGGTGCGAATCGGCACAGTTATAGCCAAACACCAGCAAACATTTGGAGTGTTCAATATCGCCAATGGAGTTGCTCATCGCGCCGTTGCCGAGCGTCTGCTGAAGACCCGCCACCGACGGCCCGTGACAGACGCGCGCGCAGCAGTCGACATTATTGGTGTTGAGCACTGCGCGGGCGAATTTCTGCATCACGTAGTTGGTTTCGTTGCCGGTGCCGCGGGAAGAGCCGGTGGTCATGATGGCGCGCGGGCCATACTGCTTTTTGATGGCCGAGAGGCGCTCTGCGGTATAGCGAATGGCCTCATCCCAGGAGACCACCTGGAATGCGCCGCCTTTCTGGTAGCGGATCATCGGCTGGGTGAGGCGCGGCGTAAGCAACTGGGTATCGTTTAAGAAATCCCAGCCGTAATAACCTTTCAGGCAGAGCTGGTTCTGGTTGGTGACGCCTTCGGCGGCCTCGGCGCGAACGATTTTGTTGTTATCCACGACGAGTTTGAGTTTGCAACCCGCACCGCAGTACGGACAGACGCTGGTGATTTTTTTCATCAGTAACAGACCTGTTAAAAGTGAAATCAGTGGCTTAAAAAGCCAGGGATGAGAGGCCATCGAGCGCGGCACGGCGGCGGCGTTCGGCGCTGAGCGCTTCCAGGCGGTTGCGATCGATGCAGACTATGGCGTTAGTCGGGCATGCCTCGATGCAGGCCGGGCCTTCGGCGCGGTGATGGCAGAGATCGCATTTGTTAGCTTCGGCTTTCTCGGCCAGCACGTTGAGGCCCGCGCCGCTGTTGCGTACCACCGGGCGCACCACGACTTCCATCGCGCCGTACGGGCACGCCACGACGCAGGTTTTGCAGCCGATGCAGCGCTGCTGGTGGACGTGGACAAAATCATTGTCGCGGGTGATCGCGCCATTCGGGCAGACGCTGGCGCACGGCGCGTCTTCACACTGGCGGCACATGGTGGCGGTAGAGACATTCACGCCCTTGACGACGTGAATACGCGGCAGAAAGGTTTGCGGGGTGAGCGCGGCGCAGTCCTGGTTTTCCTGGTGCGATACCACGCACGCCACCTCGCAGGTGCGGCATCCTATACATTTACTTGAATCAGCGATGATGAAGCGGTTCATCATGATCTCCGGCTGTGGGTTGAACCCACTCGCTAATACACGATCCGTGCCAGATTTTAAAATGATGATTTTAAATGATTTTATTTTCGAGGGAAGCTGGAGCGAAGGTGTCATCGACATTTATGACGATGAAATTGACGGATTTCAGGCAACAAAAAAGCGGGTCTGATAACCCGCTTCATCGGTAGTACGTTTTATGCCGTTACGCGCACAGATCCGTTTCATTACGGGCGGCGCTCATTGTCAGTTGCAGCCCTTGTTTACGGTAGTGGTTGTAACGTTCACGAAACCAGGCGGACTGCGCCTCGCTCATATTGCCGGTGACGGCATCGATATCGATACGACGTCCTTCTCCGTTCATACGGGCAAAACTGCTCGCCAGAAAATCAAAGTTCTTGAACGAATAAATATCTTGTCTGTTCATCAGTTTCTCCCTCCAGTTCATCAACTGTATACGATGCTGCACCGCGCTTTTTTTATTCAGAGGATTCCTGGTGGGTAACGGGCGGTTTCGGAAGGTTCCGGTAAGCGGGAGGCGTTGATTTTTAAAGATTGAGTTGGTGAGCGAGCAAGATATATACAATGAAAATAAAGGTGGGTGCGCGATGCTTACCCACCCTACAAAAAAGCATTCTCACCGTAGGGCAGGTAAGCGAATGCGCACCCGCCATCCAAAGGCGCTCACCTTCACCGTAGGGCGGGTAAGCGCAGCGCACCCGCCATCCAGCTTTTAATATATCAGGTCGGTGAATTCGTTCCGTTCGCCACAACGTCATCTTTATATGGGCGCTTCCCTCACGCGAACGTGCAAAAGGGGCTCGCCGCCGCCCCCTTTGCAATCCCGGCTCCCGGCGGAAATCGGCCCTAAGGGGCCGATTTTTTTTAGCCGGAGCAAAACCACCGACATCAGCGCCGCGTGGTTTGTAGTTTGTAGGGCGGGTAAGCATCGCGCACCCGCCATCCCACCTGACTACACGCCCTCCTCCACCGCCAGCGCCGCAAACCCGCCGTTGTCGGTCCACTGCGCCAGACAGTCATACACGGTATCAACGGCGCGTTTCACCGCATCAGTCATCGGATAATAAAACCCCACAATATCGGGCTGGATGCCGAGGAAAATCACCTCGCCCACATCCTCGCGCAGCTGATCCACCAGATAATTCAGCGGCATATTGTGGGTCGTCATCATAAACATCTCTGAAATATCGTCCGGGTCGATGATGCGGATCTCGCCAGGGTTCAACCCCATCTCGGTGGCATCCACCAGCAACAACCGCCGCGGGCGCAGTTCGCGGATGGCACCGATGTCATTCTCCGGCGCGCTGCCGCCATCCACCAGCACCCACTCGCCCTGCGGCGCGGCGCGGAATTTCTCGGCGAGCAGCGGCCCTGCGCCGTCGTCGCCCATCATGCTATTCCCGACACACAATAAAACGTCAGACACGATCCCTCCTCACCATCACATACACCGCCGGCTCACGCTGGATGGCCTGAAGCAGCCCTAAAAGCTCGCGGCTCCACGCCTGCTGCTGCGCGTTCTGGCGCGGCAACGCCTCGTCAAACGCCCGCGCCAGCAGCGAGACATGATTCTGGTCGATAACGATCTCCCCGTAGCGCGGCACGCCCAGCATTTTGCGCTGCGCCTCGCCGGGCGCGAGGGTGGCGATCCACGCCTCGTATGCCTCAAACGGGCAGACCAGCGACGCCTTGAGGCAGTCGATCACGCCCAGATGATGGCCTATCGCCAGGCTGTAGTAGATAACCTGCTGCGCCTGCGGCGGCGTCGCATCATTTTCATCGACGAACTTGCGCGACAGGCGGCTGAACACCACGGTTTCGCTCATCCGATACGCTCCTGCGCCACCACCGCCTCAAGCTGCGCGACGATTTCGCTAAGACGCGGATCGTTCTCCTGCGACAGCCACCCCGCCACGCTCTGCTCGCCTGCCGTCAGGTGACGCAGATAGTCATCGGCAATCTGACGGCCGTAACGATACCCCGCCAGGCGACGTGCGGCGCGGTCAACGCGCACACGCAGCGGTTGCACCATCTCCGGGTGCAGAATGGCAGCAGCCTGATTGTCTTCATCGCCAGGCGCGCGGGCGTGAATTTTCTGCTCCAGCAGGCCGAGCGCCATCGCAAAGCCGTAGAGCGTCGCGGCGGGCGTCGGCGGGCAGCCCGGGATGTAAACATCCACCGGAACGATTTTGTCGGTGCCGCCCCACACGCAGTAGAGATCGTGGAAAATGCCGCCGCTGTTGCCGCACGCGCCGTAAGAAATACAGATTTTCGGATCGGGTGCCGATTCCCAGGCGCGCAGTGCGGGCGAGCGCATGGCGCGCGTCACCGCGCCGGTAAACAGCAGAATGTCGGCGTGACGCGGCGACGGCACCACTTTGATGCCGAAGCGCTCGGCGTCAAAGAGCGGCGAAAGCGTGGCGAAAATTTCGATTTCGCAGCCGTTGCAACCGCCGCAGTCGACGCGGTAGACATACGCCGAGCGCTTGATGTTTTTGAGAAGCGACGTTTTCATGCGCGCGATGGATTCCTCCACCGTCACGGGCACCGGAATGTTGTTGTCATCGCGAGGGCCGAGCAGGTTCATCACACCGCCTCCTTCATTTCGCGGGTCAGGTCGATAAGCTCCGAGGGCGCAAGGCCCTGCTGGCGTTTGCAGTCAGGACAGGTTTCAAAGCTCGCGCGATGGCGCTCGGCGCGTTCATCGCCGTTATGCGCCAGCAACGCTATCGCGTAATCCACCTCTTTTTGCACCGCGAACGGCTGCTGGCAGACGCGGCAGCGACAGAGCGAGAAGCTCGCCTGCTGGAGAAAATCCTCTTTGCGCCAGACCGCCAGTTCATATTCGGGCGTCAGGCGAATGGCCGCCGTCGGGCAGACCTCTTCGCAGCGGCCGCAGAAGATGCAGCGGCCGAGATTGAACTGCCAGTTGAGGCGGTCGTGTTGAAGGTCGGTTTCGACCGTTAAGGCATTGGACGGGCAGGCGTTGATGCAGGCCGCGCAGCCAATACACTGCTGCGGGTTGTGCTGCGGCTTGCCGCGGAAATTTTTGTCGACCGGCATCGGTTGCAGCGGATAAGGCTGTGTCGCCACGCCGGTTTTTAAGGCTTTTTTGATAAAGGTAAACATGTTGTCTCCTGTCGCCTGCGCGACGGTTTTACCTGGCGGGTGCGCTGTCACTTACCCGCCCTGGGAACACTTTGCGACGGTTTTAACCGGCGGGTGCGCTGCGCTTACCCGCCAGGATTAACAGGTGAGCCGTCCCCGTAGGGTGGGTAAGCGCAGCGCACCCACCGTGGCCGCCTATTTCAGCGGCGAGTTTTTGCGCTCAATGCTATAGCGCTCCAGCTCTTTGTACGGCACCACCTGGCTTTTCTTCTTGCGCACGTCCACCACCGTCATACGGTCGGTGCAGGAGTAGCACGGGTCGAGGCTGCCGATAATCAGCGGCGCGTCCGACACCGTGTTGCCGCGCAGCATATAACGCAGCGTCGGCCAGTTGGCGTAAGTCGCTGCGCGGCAGCGCCAGCGGTAAAGCTTCTGGTTGTCGCCGGTCATACTCCAGTGAATATCATCGCCGCGCGGCGCTTCGGAAAACCCCAGCGCGAAGCGGTTCGGAATATAGGTAAACCCTTCCACCAGCAGCGGCCCACCGGGCAGGTTATCCAGCCCAAAGTCAATCATATTGAGCGCGGTAAACACCTCGTTGATGCGCACTTTCAGGCGAGAAATCACGTCGCACCCCTGCTCGCTGTGCACTTCCATCGGCAGCAGCCCGTAACCGACAAACGGATGATCGGCGCGGGTGTCGCGGGCGTGACCGCTCGCGCGCACCATCGGCCCGACGTTACTGAAATCACGCGCGATCTGCGGGTCGAGACGGCCAATGCCCGCCGTGCGCTGTTCGATATTCGGCGTGCTGAGCAAAATGCTCACCAGATCCTGCACCTCGCGGCGCATCTGCTGGGCCAGTTGACGGGTCTGCGTCATGTCATCTTTCAGCAGATCGCGGCGAATGCCGCCAATCAGGTTCATGCCGTAGGTTTTACGCGCGCCGGTCAGGATCTCCGCCATCTTCATGGAGGTTTCGCGCACGCGGAAAAACTGCATAAAACCGGAGTCGAACCCGACAAAATGGCACGCCAGGCCGAGGTTCAGCAGGTGGCTGTGCAGCCGCTCGACTTCCAGCAGAATGGCGCGGATCGCCTGCGCGCGTTCCGGCACCTGAATGCCCATCGCGTTTTCCACCGAGGTGGTGTAGGCCGTACTGTGGGCAAATCCGCAGATGCCGCAGACGCGGTCGGAGAGAAACGTCACTTCGTTATAGCCCATGCGGGTTTCGGCGAGTTTCTCCATGCCGCGGTGGACGTAAAAGAGCCGGTAGTCGGCATCGATGATGTTTTCGCCATCCACGAACAGCCGGAAGTGGCCCGGCTCGTCGGAGGTGACATGCAGCGGGCCGATGGGCACCACGTTATTTTTGGCATCGCCCAGCTCATTGATGAACTCATAGGTCTCTTTATCGCTGGTCGGCGCCGGGCGCTGGCGGTAATCCATGCTGTCTTTGCGCAGCGGATAGAGGTCGTCCGGCCAGTCATCCGGCAGCACCAGACGACGCTCATCCGGCAGACCGACCGGGATCAGGCCATACATATCGCGCACTTCGCGTTCGCCCCAGACGGCGGCGGGCACGCGCGGCGTCACAGACGGAAACTCCGGTTTATTCGCGTCCACCTCGACACGCACCGTTATCCAGCACTTCACGCCCCGCTCCATCGAGAGCACGTAATAGACCGCGTAGCTGCCGCAGAGCTTGCGCTCATCGTTGCCAAACAGCACCGACAGCCAGCCGCCCTGCTGGTAGTAAAGAAACTCCACCACTTCCGGCAGATAATTGATTTTTACCGTGACCGTCAGCTGGTCTTTGGTTTGCCAGGCTTCATCAACCACCACGCCGGGAAACGCCTCGTGCAGCGCGCGCAGATAGTGTTGCCCTGTTTTTTCTTCAGACATCGTTCAGTTCTCTTATCACGCCGCCAGCAAGGAGACGAAAGCTAAAAAGGCCAGACCGAAACCGGTCCAGGTAACGCGCGACACCGCGTTAAAGCGCAGGCGCGCCATGCTGTTTTCAAAGAGCGCGATAATCAGCACGCCCACCAGCAGTTTGACGACGGCCAGCGCCAGTGCTATCGCCAGGCCGCCCGCACTGAAAGTCAGCATCTGGCCCCAGGGCACAAACACGCCGACAAACATCTGTAATACCACCAGTTGCTTGAGGCTGACGCCCCATTTCAGCAGCGCAAAGCCTGCACCGCTGTACTCCGACAGCGGGCCTTCCTGTAGCTCCTGCTCCGCTTCGGCGAGATCGAACGGCAGCTTGCCCATTTCGATAAACGTGGCGAAGGCGCAGGCCGCAAGCGCCAGCACCAGCGTCAGGCTGTGCGCGACGGGCCAGTCACAGACTCGCGCGGCTATCTGGCTGATATGTGTTGAACCCGCCACCGTTGCCGCGACCCACAGGCCGAGCAGCAGAATCGGCTCCACCAGCACGCCCAGCATCGCCTCGCGGCTCGCGCCAATCCCGGTGAACGGGCTGCCGGTATCCAGCCCGGCAATGGCGAAAAAGAAGCGCGCGATGGCGAAGAGATAGAGAAGCGTGATCAGATCCCCCGCGCCCGGCAGCGGCGAGCGAACGGTCACCACCGGCAGCGCGGCAGCGATGGTCAGCATCACCGCCAGCATGGCGTACGGCGTGAACCGGAACACCCAGCCGGACGCCGCAGGTGCCACGCTCTGACGGCCCAGCAGTTTGATGAGATCGCGATACTCTTGCAGCACGCCCGGCCCGCGACGGTTATGCAGACGCGCTCGCGCCACGCGGGTGACGCCCGAGAGCAGCGGCGCGCAGGCAAACAGCACCAGCGCCTGTAAAAGAGGGAAAATTACGTTTTGCATCTCAGACTCCCCGTGAAATCACGACGACCAGCAACACGGCCAGTTCAACCACCGCCAGTCGACGACACAGCACTGGCAATCCAGCGCTCTGCCAGCCCGGCAGCAAACGCGCCGGATTAAGGATATGGCGTAGCTGAATCAGCGGCGCGAAGGCGGCCTTGACGGGACGGGCGAAACCATGCGCGGTAATGACCATCTCCGGCTCGTGGTCGTAACCGCAGACCCAGGCGCTGCCGCGCGTGCGCGATGGCAGGCGATCGCCTTTAAAGAGCGTCATCAGCAGGAACGGCAGCAGCAGCGAGCCTGCCAGCAGCAGCGTAATCACCGGCTGCGAGACGGCAGTGCCTGCGGTGACGATCGGCAGCGGAACGGCGCGACCCAGCAACGGCAGCAGCCACGGCGCGGCAACGCCGCCTGCCACACAGCAAATCGCCAGCATCGCGACACAGAAGCGCATGAGCCAGGGCGCGTCAGTCGCCTGCGCAGCGGCCTGCGTGCGCGCCGCGCCGAGGAACGTCACACCGTAGACTTTCGCCATACACATCACCGCCAGCGCGCCGGTGATAGCGAGCCCCACCGCCAGCAGCGGCCCGAGCAGACGCGTGATAAACAGCGGCTGCGCGCCCAGGTTAAAGAACGCCTGATAAATCACCCATTCGCCCGCGAAGCCGTTCAGCGGCGGCAGCGCAGCCATCGCCATCAGGCCCACCAGCATGGAGATCGAAATAAGCGGCATGGTTTTGCCGATACCGCCGAGCTTTTCGATATCGCGCAGGCCGGTGCGGTGAAAGACCGCGCCCGCGCCGAGGAACAGCGTGGTTTTAAAGAGGCTGTGGTTGAAGAGGTGATAGAGCCCACCCACCAGACCGAGCGCCACCAGCGCAGGCTCACCAAGCGAAATCCCCGCAAGCCCCGCGCCGAGCCCCAGCAGGATAATGCCGATGTTTTCAAGCGTGTGGTACGCCAGCAGCCGGTGGATATTGTGCTCAAGCAGCGCGTAAAGCCCGCCGATAAACGCGGTCATCATGCCGAGCAGCAGCACCAGCACCCCACACCAGAGCGGCAGCGCGGCGTTCATCAGCGAAAAGACCAGGATGCCGTAGAGCCCCACTTTCAGCACCACGGCGGAGAAGAGCGCGGCGGCGGGCGCGGTGGCCTGCGCATGCCCCTGCACCACACCGCCGTGAAGCGGGATAACGCCTGCGAGCAGCCCAAAGCCTGCCAGCCCCGAGAGCCAGATGGTCGCGCTAAACGGCTGCCCGGCGGTAAGGGAACTTAACGCCAGCATGTCGAGCGTGCCGTACTGCCGCCACAACAGCCAGCAGGCGAGCGCCAGCAGCAGCGTGCCGAGACGCCCCAGCGCAAACCAGAGCTTGCCGCCCGCGCTGTCGCCGGTCAGGAATACCGCGGCGAGCGCCATGATTTCCGCCATCACCACCAGCGCGGCGAGGCTCTGTGCCGTGACCGCGAGCGTCGCCGCGCCGAGCAGCAGGTTAATCAGCGCCCCGCTGGCGCGCGCGTGAGCGTCGCGCGGAGGAATAAGCGTAAACAGGCAGATAAAAAATCCCGGCAGGCCGAACGTCGCCAGCCAGATGGCGTTAAAAGCGGTGAGATGCACATCAAGCGCGCCGATATGCGTCGTAAGCGGCCCGTCGTTCACGTTGAGCAGCAGCCAGCCGCCCGCCGCCAGTGCGCACAGGCAACCGAGCGCGCCGCCAAGGCCACCAAGCAGCGCGCTGAGCGGCTTATGCCAGGCGCACAGCAGTGCGAGCACAAGCCCCGCGCCAAAGGCCGCCAGCGCGCCCTGATATAAGAAAATCGCGTTCATTATTCTCCTCCGCGCGGTTGCAGCAGCAGCGATAAATCGCCGAGGTCGGCGTTAATGGTCAGCTCGCGTTTACGGCGGCTAGCGCGGGCGATGTCGTGGTTATCGACAAGCTTGAGCGCGCCGGTCGGACAGGTGCGTATGCAGGCCGGGCCGTCTGCGTCGAACTGGCAGAGATCGCACTTCACCGCCACAGCGCGCACGCCGGGGGTCCAGTCGAGAAACGCGCCGACGCGCGCAGGCGCAGGCGGCGCGGGCGGCGCTTTCGGGCTGTTGACGTTGGCCGGGATATGCAGCGGGCGGCTGCCGGAGAATTCAATCGCGCCGAACGGACAGGCGATGCCGCAGAGTTTGCAGCTCACGCACAGGCTTTCATTGAGCTGAATCGCCCCCGCCTCGCGGGTAATGGCGTTCACCGGACAGACCTGCGCGCAGGGCGCGTCTTCGCAGTGGTGGCACAGCTGCGGGGCGGAATCTTTTTGGTTACGCATAACCGTCAGGCGCGGCCTGGATTGCAGTCCATGCAGGCGGTGCGTCTCCGAACAGGCAGCCTCACAGGTGTGGCAGCCGATGCAGAGCGTGGAGTCGGCAATGATAAAACGGTTCACCAGGTGTTCCTCAGGTGATGGACATTTTTGACGAAAAGTGACGACGACGGACGATTTCGACAGTCAGCGACACCTCGCCCGGTTAATGTGACGACGCGTCGCGGGCCGCCAGGATCTCGCTGATGCGCAGCGGCGTATCCTGCTGCACGGCGTCATAGAGCCCGTCGACCAGCGCGCCGATTTTGTCGAGATAGTGCGCCAGCACCCGCTCGCGGTCGCGGATATCCACAACGCCATCCAGCAGGCCTTTTGCGTCGAGCTGCGCGGTGGCGAGCAGCGTCTCTTCGCTGCCGTCGCGGCGGGCTATCAGGTAGTTAATGGTGCGGCAGTGAAAGCCTTCGGCCTGCTCCACGCGGATGGCGAAATGCTCAAAGAGAAAGAAGCACAGCCCGTTTTGCGGCTCGCAGCCGAGCGAGTGATGCAGCTTCTGGCGCGACAGCGTAATGGCCTGGACCAGTGTGTTGCAGTAGGTGTGCCAGTGCGTCTGTAACGCGCGGTGACGATCGGCGATAAATTCCGCCTTCTGGCTTAATTCGGACAGGATCATAGTGGTTAGCTCATTTAACAGAGATACCCGTCTTTAGCAGGAACCATGCCATTTTTTAATCTGCTGTTTTTTAATGATTTATTCTTAAACGTCACGTTTTAACGTCTGTCATGACGTGTCATTTCGACAGCCTCGACACCCGCCGCGACAGCCTCCCGCCGCGCCTCTCATGCGCTGGCACCGTTATTGCATTGCCTGTGGCATTCGCAAACGCAAAGCGTACCGGAGGCGTTATGCATGAACTCACCCTCTGCCAGCGGGCAGTAGAAATCATTGAACAACAGGCGCAGCAGCGTGGCGCACGAAAAGTCACCGGCGTGTGGCTGGAAATCGGCGCGTTCTCCTGCGTTGAGCGCAGCGCGCTGGAGTTTTGCTTTGATCTGGCGTGCCGCGACACCCGCGCCGAAGGCTGCACGCTGCATTTAAGCCAGCAGGAGGCGAAGTGCTGGTGTCCGCAGTGCCAGCGCAACGTTCAGTTACTCACGACGCTGGTACGCCGCTGCCCGCATTGCCATAGCGCGGATCTGCGCATCGATGCCGATGACAGCGTGCAAATCAAGCGTCTCGAAATAGAACAGGAGTAGAAGATGTGTACGACCTGCGGTTGCCAGCACGGCAACCTGTATATAGAAGGCGATGAGCACAACCCCCATTCGCCGTTTCGCGCCGCCCCCTTTGCCGCCGCGCCGCGTATCACGGCCCCCATCTCCAGCATAAACGTGAACGCGTTTACCCCTGACGAGACACCGGATGGCTCACTCAACTACGGCCACGGCGAGGCGGGCACCCATGCGCCCGGCTTAAGCCAGCGCAAAATGGTGGAGATTGAAATCAATGTGCTCGATAAAAATAACCAGATTGCGCAGCGTAACCGCCAGCGTCTCGCCGCGCGCGGTCAGCTGGCGCTGAACCTGGTCTCCAGCCCCGGCTCCGGCAAAACGACGCTGCTCACCGAAACGCTCAAACGCCTGCGCGACACTACGCCCTGCGCCGTTATCGAAGGCGATCAGCAGACGGTAAACGACGCCGAGCGTATTCGCGCTACTGGCACCCCGGCGATTCAGGTCAATACCGGCAAAGGGTGTCATCTCGACGCGCAGATGGTCGAGGACGCGATGGCGCGGCTGCCGCTTGCCGATAACGGCGTGCTGTTTATTGAAAACGTCGGCAATCTGGTCTGCCCGGCGGGGTTTGATCTCGGTGAGCGCCACAAAGTGGCGGTGCTCTCGGTGACCGAAGGCGAAGATAAGCCGCTCAAATACCCGCATATGTTCGCCGCCGCCTCGCTGATGCTGCTCAATAAAATCGATCTGCTGCCGTACCTGAACTTCGACGTTGAGAAATGCATGGCTTACGCGCGTGAGGTCAACCCGAACATCTCTATCCTGCTGGTCTCCGCCACGCGCGGCGACGGCATGCGCGCGTGGCTCGCCTGGCTGGAGGAACAGCGATGTGCATAGGCATTCCGGGGCAAATCTGTGAACTGCTCACCGGCAATCTCGCGCGCGTTGAGGTGTGCGGTGTGCGGCGCGACGTTGATTTAACACTGGTGGGCACGCATGACGAAAACGGCGAGCCGCGCCTCGGCCAGTGGGTACTGGTGCATGTCGGTTTCGCCATGAGCCTGATTAACGAGCGCGAGGCGCGCGAGACGCTGGAGGCGCTGCAAACCATGTTTGAAGTAGAGCCGGATGTCGGCGCGCTGCTGTATGGCGAGGAGAACCGCTGATGCGTTATGTCGATGAATACCGCAACCCGGAACGCGTGATGCGCCTGATTGACCGGCTGTGCGAACGCGCGCCGCGCTTAAGCCACACGGCGCAGAAACCGCTGCGCATTATGGAAGTGTGCGGTGGCCACACCCACGCCATTTTTAAATTTGGCCTCGACCGCCTGCTGCCCGAAAATATCGAGTTTATCCACGGCCCCGGCTGCCCGGTCTGCGTGCTGCCGATGGGACGCATCGACAACGCCACCGAAATCGCCCGCCGCCCCGGCGTTATCTTCTGCACCTTCGGCGACGCCATGCGCGTGCCGGGCAAAAACGGCTCGCTGCTCCAGGCCAAAGCCGAAGGCGCGGACGTGCGTATCGTCTATTCGCCGATGGACGCGCTGAAGATCGCCGAACAGCAGCCAGAGCGCGAGGTGGTGTTTTTCGGCTTAGGCTTTGAAACCACCATGCCCGCCACCGCGCTGACGCTTATCCAGGCGAAAGCGCGCGGCGTACGTAATTTTTACTTTTTCTGTCAGCACATTACGCTTATCCCGACGCTGCAAAGCCTGCTGGAGCAGCCGGATAACCAGATCGACGCGTTTCTGGCACCGGGGCATGTCAGCATGGTGATCGGCACGCATCCGTATGATTTCATTGCCGGGCGTTTCGCGCGCCCGCTGGTGGTGGCCGGTTTTGAGCCGCTGGATCTGCTACAGGGCGTGCTGATGCTGGTTGAACAGCGCATCGTCGGAGAAAGTCGCGTGGAAAACCAGTACCGCCGCGTGGTGCCGGACGCGGGCAACCCGGCGGCGCAGCAGGCGATCGACACGGTGTTTTGTGTCGAGGGCGACAGCGAATGGCGCGGGCTCGGCGTGATAAACCACTCCGGCGTGCGGCTTCGCCAGGCGTTTCAGTCCTTTGACGCCGAGGCGCATTTCGCGCCCGCGCCGCAGCAGGTCAACGATTCCCCCGACGCCCGCTGCGGCGAGGTACTGACCGGTCGCTGTAAACCCGCCCAGTGCCCGCTCTTCGGCGCTCGCTGTAACCCGCAAAACGCCTTCGGCGCGCTGATGGTCTCCTCGGAAGGAGCCTGCGCCGCCTGGTATCAGTATCGTTCAGAGGAGTGCGACGCATGAACACGATTACCCTCGCCCACGGCAGCGGCGGCCAGGCGATGCAACAGTTGATCGACCACCTGTTTATGCAGGCGTTTGCAAACCCGTGGCTGGCGGAGCAGGAAGATCAGGCGCGACTGCCGCTCGCCGAACTGACGGCGGCTGGCGACCGGCTGGCGTTTTCCACCGACAGCTATGTTATCGATCCGCTGTTTTTCCCCGGCGGCGACATCGGCAAGCTCGCAGTTTGCGGCACCGCCAATGACGTCGCGGTGAGCGGTGCCGTTCCGCGCTGGCTCTCCTGCGGGTTTATTCTTGAAGAGGGGCTGGCGATGGCGACGCTTGAAAAAGTCGCCCACAGTATGGCCGCGACGGCGCGCGCGGCGGGCATTCAGATAGTCACCGGCGACACCAAAGTGGTGCCTCGCGGCGCGGCGGATAAGCTTTTTATCAATACCGCCGGGCTTGGGGCGATCCCTGCGGATATTCACTGGGGCGCGCGGCAGCTTGCGTCCGGCGACGTACTGCTGGTCTCCGGCACGCTTGGCGATCACGGCGCGACGATTCTCAACCTGCGAGAACAACTGGGGCTTGAAGGAGAGCTTGCAAGCGACTGCGCCCTGCTCTCGCCGCTGATTCAGCAATTACGCGCCGTGCCTGGCGTGAAAGCCCTGCGTGACGCTACCCGCGGCGGCGTTAACGCCGTGGCGCATGAGTTCGCAGCAAGCGCGGGCTGTGGGATCGAATTACAGGAACGCGCGCTGCCGCTCAAACCCGCCGTGCGCGGCGTTTGCGAGCTGCTCGGGCTGGATGCGCTGAATTTCGCCAACGAAGGCAAACTGGTGATAGGCGTGGCACGCGAGGCGGCGCAACACGTGCTGGAAGCGCTGCGTGCGCATCCGCTGGGGCAGGATGCGGCCATCATCGGCGAGGTGGTGGCGCAAAAAGGCGTGCGGCTCGCCGGGATTTACGGCGTGAAGCGCACGCTTGATCTGCCGCATAGCGAACCTTTACCCCGGATCTGCTAAACCCTGTTTTTGCGCAAGAACCTGATAAACAGGCTGTGCCTACAATATTGATTTACGTTTCTGCACGTTGCGAACGCATTCTGGATGAGCCAATGTCATACACACCCATGAGCGATCTCGGCCAGCAAGGGCTGTTCGACATCACTCGCACTCTGATGCGCCAGCCCGATCTCTGCGCGCTGGCGGAGGCGCTGAAATCGCTGCTTAACGCCTCCGGCATGGCGGATCGGGTTAACATTCTGCTGTATCACCCGAAACATCAGCGTACCTGTTTTTACAGCGTCGACAGCGTCGGCAATGCCGTGACGTATGAAGACGAAACGGTGCTCTCTCACGGCCCGGTGCGTCGGCTGCTCTCGCGCCCCGAAGTGCTGCACTGCCAGTATGATGAATTCGCCGAGACCTGGCCGCAGCTTGCGGCACTCCCGCTCTACCCGGCCTTTGGCTACTACTGCCTGGCCCCGCTCGCCGCCGAAGGGCATATTTTCGGCGGCTGCGAGTTTATTCGCGACACGCCCGAAAGCTTTAGCGAAAAAGAGTTTTCCCGGCTGCAGACGCTGACGCAAATCGTGAGCGTCGCGGCGGAGCAAATCCAGACGCGGCTTGGCAACAGCCAGGATTACGCGCTGCTGTGCCGCGAGCGCGATGACTTTCGCATTCTGGTCGCCATCACTAACGCGGTACTCTCCAAACTGCATCTCGACGAGCTGGTGACCGAGATCTCTCACGAGATCCACCGCTATTTCAGTATCGATTCCATCAGTATCGTTCTGCCGGCGTCGCGCAAAGGCAAACTGACGATTTACTCCACGCACTATGTCGATGAAGCCGCGCCGCTGCACGATCAGAGCGAAGTGCAGGAGAAAGGCACGCTCTCGGCGCGCGTGTTCAGCTCGCGCGAAATGCTGCTGGTGAATCTGCACCAGCGCGACGATCTCGCGCCTTACGAACAGATGCTGTTTGAGATGTGGGATAACCAGATCCAGACCATCTGCCTGCTGCCGCTGATGTTTGGCGAGAAGATGCTGGGCGTGCTGAAGCTCGCGCAGTGCGAGGAGCATATTTTCACCGCCGCTAATTTAAAACTGCTGCGCCAGATTGCCGAGCGCATCGCGATTGCGGTGGATAACGCGCTGGCGTATCAGGAGATCCACCGCCTTAAAGAGCGGCTGGTGGATGAGAACCTGGCGCTGACCGAGCAGATTAACAATGTTCCGGCGGATTTCGGCGAAATCATCGGGCGATCGGATGCGATGATGGCCGTGATGAAGCAGGTGGAGATGGTCGCCAAAAGCGACAGCACGGTGCTAATTCTTGGCGAAACCGGCACCGGTAAAGAGCTTATCGCGCGCGCGATTCATAACCTGAGCGACCGCAACGGGCGGCGCATGGTGAAGATGAACTGCGCGGCGATGCCCGCAGGGCTTCTGGAAAGCGATCTCTTCGGCCATGAGCGCGGCGCGTTTACCGGCGCCAGCGCCCAGCGCATCGGGCGTTTTGAGCTTGCCGATAAGAGCAGCCTGTTTCTGGATGAAGTGGGCGATATGCCGCTGGATTTGCAGCCTAAACTGCTGCGCGTGTTGCAGGAGCAGGAGTTTGAGCGGCTCGGCAGCAACAAAGTTATCCAGACCGACGTGCGGCTGATTGCCGCCACCAACCGCGATTTACGCCAGATGGTGGCGGACCGCGAGTTCAGAAGCGATCTTTACTATCGCCTGAACGTGTTCCCGATCCACCTGCCTCCGCTGCGCGAGCGCCCGGAAGATATTCCGCTGCTGGTGAAGGCGTTCACCTTTAAAATCGCGCGCCGTCTGGGGCGCAGCATCGACAGTATTCCCGCCGAGACGCTGCACACGTTAAGCCAGATGGAGTGGCAGGGTAACGTGCGCGAGCTGGAGAACGTGATTGAGCGCGCGGTGCTGTTGACGCGCGGCAATGTGTTGCAGCTCTCACTGCCGGAGCTGACGCTGCGCCCGGCGAAAAAACCGGTCGCGCCGCCCGTCGAGGTGCGCGACGGCGAAGATGAGGTGGCGCGGATAACCCGGGTTTTGAAGGAAACCAACGGCGTGATCGCCGGGCCGAAAGGTGCTGCCGCGCGTCTTGGCGTGAAGCGCACGACGCTGCTTTCAAGAATGAAGCGGCTGGGAATCGATAAGGAAGCGCTGTAAGCGTTTGGGGTTTTGGCGGGAGTTTTTTGGCGGGTAATTTTTGGCGGGTGCGCTCCGCTTACCCGCCCTACGGTAGCGGCGGGGCTTCTCTTGTAGGGTGGGTAAGCGAAGCGCACCCACCGCTTGTTTCACCCGGCCACAAAACGAACGGTAAGGTAATGGTTTTACTCCGGCTAAAAAAAATCGGCCCATCAGGGCCGATTTTCCGCCGGGAGCCGGGATTGCAAAGGGGGCGGCGGCGAGCCCCCTTTGCACGTTCGCGTGATACGTACATCCATATAAAGGGAACATTATGGCGAACGGAACGTGTTCACCGCCCTGGTATATATCATCTGAACACCTGCCTGATGGCGGGTGCGCTGCACTTACCCGCCCTACGAGATACTGGGCCTCACGTTTGATGTAGGGTTGGTAAGCGAAGCGCACCCACCGTTTTTTTCACCCGGCCACAAAACGAACGGTAAGGAGATGGTTTTACTCCGGCTAAAAAAATCGGCCCATCAGGGCCGATTTTCCGCCGGGAGCCGGGATTGCAAAGGGGGCGGCGGCGAGCCCCCTTTGCACGTTCGCGTGATACGTACATCCATATAAAGGGAACATTATGGCGAACGGAACGTGTTCACCGCCCTGATATATATCACCTGAACACCTGCCTGATGGCGGGTGCGCTGCGCTTACCCGCCCTACGGTAATGGTGGCTTTCATTTCCTGGCGGGTGCGCTGCGCTTACCCGCCCTACACGAATCACTCACCCTTAAACATCGGCGGCGGGCGGCGGAAACGGCGCGTCAGCCACGTCAGATACATCAGCCCCAGCGCGGCCCAGATAAGCCCCATCGTCAGCGAACTCTTCTCCAGATTCAGCCACAGCACCGCAACCGTCAGCGCGCCCACCAGCGGCAGGATCAGATAATTAATCCGGTCCTTCCAGCCTTTATTGCGCCCTTCCCGCAGGAAAAAGTGATTCACCACCGAGAGGTTCACAAACGTAAACGCCACCAGCGCGCCGAAGTTAATCAACGCCGTCGCAGTCACCAGGTCGAAGGAAAGCGCGCTCAGCGCCACGACGCCGACCAGAATCACGTTCAGCGCAGGAGTGCGCCATTTCGGATGCACATAACCGAAGACCTTTTCCGGGAAGACGTTATCGCGACCCATCACATACAGCAGGCGCGACACGCTGGCGTGCGACGCAAGACCAGACGCCAGCGTGTTCACAAACGTACAGCACAGGAAAACCGACTGGAACAGCTTGCCGCCCACGTAAAGCGCGATTTCCGGCAGCGCCGCGTCCGGCTCTTTAAAGCGTCCCATCGTCGGGAAAAAGAGCTGAATAAAAAACGAGGCCGCGATGAAAATCACGCCGCCGTAGAGCGCCGTCAGGAAAATCGCGCGCGGAATGGTCTTGCCCGCATCCGGCGTCTCTTCCGAAAGCGTGGTCACCGCGTCGAAACCGAGAAACGAAAAACAGACGATGGTCGCTCCGGTGATAATCGGCAACAGCTGCGCGTTTTCACTGACAAACGGCTGAACCGACCAGATAGTGCCTGTGCCCTCGCCCTTATGCAGGCCATGTATCACAAGAAAAATAAACACCACGATGATCGCCACCTGCACCGTCACAAACAGCGTGTTGAAATTCGCCACCAGATTGACGCTTTTCAGGTTCGCGAGCGTCATGATGCCCACGTAAAGCACCACCCAGATCCACTGCGGCACGTCCGGGAACATCGCGGAGAGATAGAGCTTCGCCAGCAGCACGTTGATCATTGGCAGGAACAGATAATCGAGCAGCGACGACCAGCCCACCAGAAACCCCACGTGCGGGTTAATCGCCTGCTGGGCGTAGGTATAGGCGGAGCCTGCCGTCGGGAAGCGCTTGACCAGTTTGCCATAGCTGATGGCGGTAAACAGCACGCCCGCCAGCGCCAGCAAATAAGAAGCCGGGACGTGACCGTTGCTGATGCCGGAAACAATACCGAAAGTGTCGAACACGGTCATCGGGGTCAGATAGGCCAGACCCATCATCACCACCTGCCAGAGTTTAAGTGATTTGCGCAGCTGCGGACGCGCCGCGGCAACGTTGAGATCGTAGTTAATCGCCATCGCGCGTTCCCCCTTTCGTCTCTGTGATTCGTCGCGAAACAGAGGCCGGAGGGAGTCGTCGTGACGCGCGCTGAAAACGCGGATGAAGCAAAGCCTCAGGCGCGGGCCCGTAGTTACTGCGGCTCAGGCGGGTGCCCGCGCGCAGCGGACAGACATAAAGTGGCACCATCTCAATATCCTCGTAACGTATCCTGAACGTCGTCTGTAAACCGCTGTCGCGCGCTAATCCTTCACGCGACACCGGAAAAGCCGGCGCAACAGGCCCGGCGAGCTTTCGCCGCGGCCTTCTGTGGCGCGGCATGGTGCGTACTGAATCCGCTTTGGGTATTAACAACCTGTAGCCTGGATAACGCCCGCCTGCCATAAAGCGGGGAAAGTTTCAGGCCAGCCGTCAGGCGTTTTTCAGCATCCACTCAATTTCCGTTTCGGTGATGAGCCGTTCAAACTGGATAAGCTCGTCGTTCTTGCAGGCGTGAAACACCTCGCAAAAACGCGCGCCCAGCCGCTCGCGCATCGCCGGATGAACCTGGAATTCATACAGGGCGTCGCTCTGGCGGATAGGAAACGGCGCTCCTTCCTGCTCCAGACCGTTGCCCTCCACCGCCTCTGGCAGCGGCAAGTCGTTTTCCAGGCCGTGCACTATACCTGCAAGTACCGCAGACATCACGAGATAAGGGTTCGCATCCGCGCCCGCCACACGATATTCCACGCGGTGGCTGTCGCGATCGCCGCAGGGAATGCGCAGCGCCACGGTGCGGTTGTTGTGGCCCCACGAGGCCTGAGTCGGGACATACATTCCCGGCTGGAAACGGCGGTAGGAGTTAACGTTTGGCGCAAGCAGCGCCATCGAGGCGGGCATCATATCGATCATGCCGGCGAGCGCCTGCTTAAGCAGGTCGGTATCTTCGCCGTCGGGAAGCGCCAGCACATTCTGCCTGTTGTCATCAACAATGCTGATATGGATGTGCATCCCGCTACCGGCGTGCTCTTCATAGGGTTTCGCCATAAAGGTGGCCTGCATGCCATGTTTTTCGGCCACCAGGCGCACGAGACGCTTGAGCGCCAGAGCGTGATCGCAGGCCTGTAAGACGTTATCGGTGTGATGCAGGTTAATTTCAAACTGGCCCGGCGAGGCTTCCGCCACCGCGCCGTCGGCGGGGATCTGCTGCATACGCGCCAGCTCGTCGATATCGCTTAACACATCAGCGAAGCGATCAAGATTATCGACTGAATAGACCTGGCTTTGGGTGTTGCGATCCTGAGTGCCGGGCGCGCACGGCGGCTGGAGATAGCCTTCGGCGTCACGCTGACGGTCAATGAGATAGAACTCCAGCTCTACCGCTACCACGGGGTGCAGACCGCGCTGGCGCAGCTGCTGCCAGAGCCGGTTCAGCACGTTGCGCGGCTCAACGTCAAAGGGAGTACCATCTTCATCCTGCATGGTGAGCAGGAGTTGCCCGAGATACTCCGGATCGGTGGCCGACGGCACCAGGCTTCCCAGGACCGGCACGCAGCGGCGGTCCGGCTCGCCGAGATCCTGCCCTAACCCCGCCTCTTCCACCACATTGCCCAGAATATCCATCGCAAAGACCGAAGCCGGGAAATAACAGCCTTTCTCGACTTTCAAAAGACCCGCCACAGGGATGCGTTTGCCGCGAAAACAGCCGTTGAGATCCGTCAGCATTACGTCGACATACTCGGTCAACGGGTAACGCTCAAGATAGGCATTCACTTCGCGGGCAAACGCACTGGTTCGCCTCTCTTCACTGTGATGCACAAAATTTTCTACTTCCACGATATTGGTTTCCATGATTCACCGCCGTTGTTGCAGATGCCGGTCCCGCAATCAGACCGTTCGATATAATTTCCACTTTTAGAATCTAGATGCAACATGAATGTTTTTCAAATGTTAAATCTCGTTTGAATTTTGGTTACAGCGCTGCTAGATTGAGAAAATATTGAACAGAAGGCGGTGCAAACGTAGCGTTTGTGCAGAATTTAGACCAGCGCGAGAGGACAGTATGGGCATTATATTTAACAGGCCGATGATAGGCGTTGTGATGTGCAGAAACAGTATCAAGGGGCACCCAAGCCAGACGTTACAAGAGAAGTACATTAACGCCGTGCTGAACGCTGGCGGCTTGCCGGTGCCCCTGCCTCATATCGTCGCTGAGTCTGTTCTTCTCGATCAGCTACTCGCTGAACTTGACGGCATTATGCTGCCGGGAAGTCCCAGCAACGTTCAGCCGCACCTGTATGGTGAAAACGGCGATGAGCCTGCCGCCGATCCCGGGCGGGACACTCTGAGCATCGCGCTGATCGAGCGCGCGCTGGAAAGGCGCATTCCCCTTTTCGCCATCTGTCGCGGGCTTCAGGAACTGGTTGTCGCCACCGGGGGGACGCTGTATCGTCGGCTGTTTGACGAGCCGGAACTGCTGGAACACCGCGAAGATCCTGAACTGCCGCTGGACCAGCAGTACGCGCCCTCTCACGAGGTGCAGGTAGTGCCGGGAGGGCTTCTTGGCAAACTGATACCGGGCTGCAACACGTTTTGGGTAAATTCGCTGCATGGCCAGGGCGCCCGCACGCTGGGCACGCGGCTGCGCGTGGAAGCGCGCTCGCCGGATGGCCTTGTGGAAGCCGCAAGCGTTATCGATCACCCGTTTGCACTGGGGGTGCAGTGGCACCCGGAATGGAACAGCAGCGAGTACGCACTCTCGCGGCTGTTGTTTGAAGGTTTTATTACCGCCTGTCGGGGGTTTCGGGCCGAAAAGCCCCGACCCGCCTGACGTTACTATGAAGGAAGAGACTCTATGAGCGATGTCACCCTGGCGCCGGGGAAGCGTTTAGCGCAGATCCGCCAGCAACTGGGTTTGTCGCAGCGCCGCGTCGCTGAACTTTCCGGGCTTACGCACAGCGCTATCAGCACCATTGAACAGGACAAAGTGAGTCCGGCCATCAGCACGCTGCAAAAGCTGCTGAAGGTGTACGGGCTCTCGCTGTCGGAATTTTTTGCCGAACCAGAAAAACCGGACGAACCGCAGGTCGTCATCAATCAGGAGGATTTGATTGAGATAGGCAGCCAGGGCGTCTCGATGAAGCTGATTCATAACGGGAATCCGCATCGCACGCTGGCGATGCTGTTTGAAACGTACCAGCCCGGCACCACGACCGGGGAGAGGATCAAACACCAGGGTGAAGAGATTGGCACCCTGCTGGAAGGGGAAATCGTGCTGACCGTTAACGGCCAGACGTTCCACCTGACCGCAGGCCAGAGCTATGCCATCAATACCGGCATACCTCACAGCTTCAGCAATACCTCGGCCGGGATCTGTCGCATCATCAGCGCGCACACGCCCACCACCTTCTGATAACCGTTCAGCGCGTTCGGTTGGAAGAAGACGCCGGGCGCGCCTGACACGGGCCGCATCTGACCTGAGCTAAACGGGCTTTTTTCGCCTGCGGGCTTCTGCGTCAAAAATTCAGGCGGAACCGCCGCCTTACACGCGCTAACCCTTTGTAATCACAGGAGAGGCTATGGAATTTCACGATTTAACCTACTGGCAGAATAAGGCGGCGCGGCTGACCATCGAAGGCCGGCTATTTTATCAGGGCGACTACCGGGCGGCTGCCAGCGGCGACACTTTTAGCGTACTCAACCCGGCCACCGGCGAGCCACTTGCCGAAGTGGCGCGCGGGGCGAAGCGCGACGTGGACGCCGCGGTGGCGAGCGCCCGTGCGGTGTTCGAGCGCGGCGACTGGTCGCAGGCGGCACCCGCCACGCGCAAAGCGGTGCTCATGCGCCTGGCCGCGCTAATGGAGCAGCATCACGAGGAGCTGGCGCTGCTGGAGTCGCTCGACACCGGTAAACCGATTCGCCATAGCCTGCGTGATGATATTCCAGGTGCGGCCCGCGCGCTGCGCTGGTACGCCGAGGCGGTCGATAAACTCTATGGCGAGGTGGCACCCACCGATAACGCGTCGCTTGCGATGATCGTGCGAGAGCCGGTCGGCGTGGTGGCGGCGGTTGTGCCGTGGAATTTCCCGCTGCTGCTCGCCTGCTGGAAGCTTGGCCCGGCGCTTGCCGCCGGGAACAGCGTGGTGCTCAAACCCTCTGAGAAATCGCCGCTCTCGGCGCTGCGCCTTGCGGGGCTTGCGCGTGAAGCGGGTCTGCCGGACGGCGTGCTGAACGTAATACCGGGCTTCGGCCACGAGGCGGGCCAGGCGCTTTCACTGCACCCGGATGTGGACGTGATGACCTTTACCGGCTCCACCCGCACCGGCAAACAGCTCCTTAAAGACGCGGGCGAATCGAACATGAAGCGCGTCTGGCTCGAAGCGGGCGGCAAGAGCGCTAATATCGTCTTCGCCGATTGCCCGGATCTCGACCAGGCCGCGGCGTCGGCTGCCGCCGGGATTTTCTATAACCAGGGCCAGGTCTGCATCGCCGGTACGCGCCTGCTGGTGGAAGCCTCCATTAAAGACGCGTTTCTGGCGCGCGTGAAAGCGCATGCGCAGAGTTTTACGCCCGGCGATCCGCTCGACCCGCAGACCACCATGGGCACGCTGATAGATGACGATCACGCCGCCAGCGTGCGCCGCTATATTGAGCTTGGCCAGGCGCAGGGCGCGACGCTGTGGCTCGATGGCCGCGCGCAGACGCACCCGGCCTGCGTTGGCCCGACGATTTTTACCGATGTGGATAACCAGATGCGCGTCGCCCGCGAGGAGATTTTCGGCCCGGTGCTGGCGGTCACGACCTTTACCGGCGAAGAGGAAGCGCTGCGGCTCGCCAACGACAGCGACTACGGCCTCGGTGCCGCCGTCTGGACCCGCTCGCTCTCCCGCGCCCATCGTATGGCCCGACGTCTGAAGGCGGGCTCCGTCTTTATCAATAACTATAACGACGGCGATATGACCGTACCGTTCGGCGGCTATAAGCAGAGCGGCAACGGGCGCGATAAATCGCTGCACGCGCTGGAAAAATTCACCGAACTGAAAACCATCTGGATGAGCCTGGAGCACAATCATGACTGAACATGTAAACAGCTACTACGCCGCAAGCGCCAATCCGCATGCGCCCTTCCCGACGCTTACAGAATCGCTCCAGTGCGATGTCTGTATTGTCGGCGGCGGCTATACCGGGCTTTCGTCGGCGCTGCATCTGGTGGAGCAAGGCTATGACGTGGTGCTGCTGGAGGCCGCGCGGATTGGGTTTGGCGCGAGCGGGCGCAACGGCGGCCAGGTGGTGAACTCGTACAGCCGCGATATTGACGTTATCGAAGCGCGCTACGGCGCAGAAACGGCGCGGATGCTTGGCAGCATGATGTTTGAAGGCGGTGAAATCATCCGCGAGCGCATTAAACGCTATGACATTCAGTGCGACTACCGCCCCGGCGGGATGTTTGTGGCGCTGAATCGCAAACAGTATCTCGGGCTGATGGAGCAAAAGGCCAGCTGGGAGCGCTACGGCAATAACGGTCTTGAGCTGCTGGACGCCGACGCGGTGCGCGGAGAAATCGCGAGCCAGCGTTATACCGGCGCGCTGCTCGACCACAATGGGGGCCATATTCATCCGTTAAACCTGGCGCTCGGCGAAGCGGAGGCGATTCGCTCGCTCGGCGGTAAGATTTTCGAGCAGTCGGCGGCGGTGAGTATTACGCACGGCCAGCCTGCCGTGGTGAAAACCGCGCAGGGCCAGGTGACGGCGCGCTACGTGATTGTGGCGGGCAACGCCTATCTCGGAACGCGTCTTGAGCCTGCGCTCGCGCGGCGCAGTATGCCGTGCGGCACGCAGGTGGTCACGACCGAGCCGCTGGCCCCGGACGTGGCGGCGTCGCTGCTGCCGAACAATTATTGCGTCGAGGACTGCAACTATCTGCTCGATTATTACCGGCTGACGGCGGATAACCGCCTGCTCTACGGCGGCGGCGTGGTCTACGGCGCGCGCGACCCGGATGATATCGACCGGCTGATTATGCCGAAACTTTTGAAAACGTTCCCGCAGCTGAAAGGCGTGAAGATCGATTACCGCTGGACGGGGAATTTCCTGCTGACGCTCTCGCGGATGCCGCAGTTCGGGCGGCTTGAGAACAACATTTATTATATGCAGGGCGACAGCGGCCACGGCGTGACCTGTACGCACCTTGCCGGCAAGCTTATCTCCGAGGCGCTGCGCGGCGACGCCGAGCGTTTCGACGCGTTCGCGACGCTGCCGCATTATCCGTTCCCCGGCGGGCGCTCGTTCCAGATCCCGTTTACCGCGATGGGTGCGGCGTATTACAGCCTGCGGGACAGGCTGGGCGTGTGATGGTCATGGTGAGAGTGTAATTGATACGGTGGGTGCGCTTCGCTTACCCACCCTACAAAGGAAGATAAGGTCGAATCCGGTGGTTTTGCTCCGGCTTAAAAAAATCGGCTTCGCCGTTTCGCCGCAAACACGGTGGGTGCGCTTCGCTTACCCACCTTACATCTAACGTGCGGCCCAATATCGTAGGGCGGGTAAGCAACGCGCACCCGCCATCCAGCATTATGGAGAACGCCTGGGCCGGGTGATATATACAAGGACGGTGAACACGTTCCGTTCGCCATAATGTTCCCTTTATATGGATGCTCGTTTCACGCGAACGTGCAAAGGGGGCTCGCCGCCGCCCCCTTTGCAATCCCGGCTCCCGGCGGAAAATCGGCCCTGATGGGCCGATTTTTTTTGAGCCGGAATAAAACCATCACCTTACCGTTTGTTTTGCGGCGGGTTAAAAAAACGGTGGGTGCGCTTCGCTTACCCACCCTACGAACCACGTGACGCTGATGCCGCCATCACATCCATTCCTCTTCCTTTATTACACGCAAAAAAAAAGCCGCCCCGTGTGGGGCGGCTGTCCTCATTGCCTGTTATCAGAAGCTGACTTTCAGCGTCACCTGGCCACCGTAGCCGCCGGTACCGGCGTCGTCGATGGTTTTGGTGTAACCGGCGCGAACGCCCAGCGTCACGTTGTCGCGGATCTGGCCGTCGATACCCACATCCAGCGCGGCGGCGGTGCCGTCCTGATCCGGATTGAAGGACACCTCGCTGCCTGCCACACCCGGCGCGCTCACGTTAACGTCGCCTTTGGAGTCAAACGTCTGGATAAAGGACGGACGCACCCACCAGCTTACCGGCGGCGGGTTGCCGCTCTCTTTCAGCGTCGCGTTGTTGCCAAAGCGCAGACCGGCACGCACCTGCTGGCTGTGACCGTCGCCGAACTGCACATCAGCAGCATCGTCGTTGCCATCTTTCAGGTTCACGCCGCGGTACTGGTATTGCACCTGCGGTTCAAGCACCAGGCCACTGCCGATATCAAACGGCAGACCGGTTTCGAAGGAGCCCACATAGCCCCAGCCGTGCGTTTTCATGCCGTCGCCGTCGCGCGGGTTGGTATCGAAGTTATGACGCGTACCCTGCGCCACCACATCAACCCACCAGCCGCTCTCATGCACGCCGTTGACATACAGACCGGCGCTGTACGCGTCGTCACGCACCGTACCCGCTTTCGATTTCTCGCTGCGCTGAACGTCGATAGCCGACAGACCTGCCGCACCGTAGATGCCGACACCCCATTCCATCGAGGACGCCTGGCCTCTCCACAGATCGCTACCGATCTGCAGGAAGGTGTAGCCGCCTTTGCTTTCCGGCGTGTTGCCGTTACGCAGATCCGCACCGCCATGATCGTGGCTCAGCTGGCCTGCCTGGAAGCGCGCCCACAGGTTGCTGCCATCTTCAGACGGGCTGCGTGCCGCGTAGCGACGGCTGTCGAGCGAGCCAAGCAGCGCGCTGTCGTAGTCCATCGCCTGCGCATACAGCGAGGTGTAGAGATACATGGCTGAACGGTAGTTCTGCGGGCCGTTTTCATCGCCGCTACCGGACGCGGTCGTCAGATACCAGCTTTCGTTGCCAGCGCCCTGACGCAGGCTGTAGTTATACGCCCCCGCCTGCAGGTTGTTGGCAAGGCTGAACGCATCGTCGGTGGTGGTCGCACCGTTGATGGCATTCACAACCTGGATGCCGTCGCCGGTGGTGCGCGCACCGAGGCCACCCTGATTACGGATAGCGATGCGGGTGTTGCCGGTCGCGGTGCCGCCGTCAAGGATCAGGCTGTCGGTGGTCGCCGTACCGCCCTGGAACAGGGTGTTCAGGGTGATCGTACCGCCGTTACCTGTCAGATTAGTAACCGTCAGGGTTTTCGGAACGAACGCGCCCGTCGGTGCCTGGTAATCGATGGAGCCGCCGAGCGTCAGGTTGTCCAGCAACGAGTTGCCGGTCATCAGCCAGGTGGAGCCAGCGTCAACGGTCAGATCGGTCGGGTCAATCATACCGGTGAGCGAGGTGCCGTTGGTCAGTTGCAGCGAGGTGCCAAGCTGCGCGATAACGTCCGTCACCGCTTCGAGGCCGCTGAAGACCAGCGTACCGCTCTGCAGCCAGGTGCCGCCGGTCTGCTTCAGAATACCGCTAACGGTCAGTTTGCCGTCGCCGTCTTTGTACAGGCTGCCGGTGCCGTTGATATTCGCGGCAATGGTGTTGTCGCTCTTATCGGTGGTCACGCTCAGCTTGCCGGTATTGGTGACGTTGCCCGCGATGGCCGAGCCATCTTTCAGCGCGGTGGTGCCGGTCAGGATACCGCCATCCGCCACGTTGAGTTTACCGCCATCCTGCACCACGGTGTTGTTGGCGATACCGTCTGCTGCAACAGTCAGCACGCCGCCGCCTTCCAGCAGTACGCTGTTCGCCAGTTTATTGGCGATAGAGAACTGACCCAGCGCGTTGGTGCCGTTAACCGTTGTGTCGGTGCCGGCGATAATACCCGCGCCGCTGTTAAGATCGATGTTGGTCGCTTCGGCCGCATCCGCCACCGCCAGCATACCGCCCTGGTGAATGATGGTCTGGTCGGCGACACCGCCTTTACGGATGTACTGTACGCCGCCTTTGGTCACGGTGGTCGCGATAGCCGTACCGCCCAGCGTCACGCTCTGGCTGCCGTTTTCGCTGACGGTGGAAGACGCCACCGTACCGCCGTTATTGACGACCTGATCGCCCACCACGGTGTTGTCGATGACAATACCGCCTTCATTGACGTTCTGGATCCCGCCCGCCTTGATGATGGTCGAAATCACCGTACCGCCGCTGTTGACGTTCTGCGTACCGCCCAGATTGATGGTGGTGCTGGTCGCCGTACCGCCGGTCAGCACGTTCTGAACGCCGCCGTATTCAATATTGGTATTGAAAGCCTGGCCGCCGTTGTAGATATTCTGCGCAGTGCGGCCATAAAGGCTGGTGTTTTTCGCCACACCGCCGCGGTAGACATTCTGTACCGCGTCAGCCGCGAGTTCAGCGCCGTCAGCGGTACCGCGCACGTTCTGTACGGAGCCGTTAATCAGCACGGTATTCTCAGCCGTAGCGCCCGCGCCGATGTTCTGGACAGCGCCGGTATCCATACTGGTGTTCACGGCGCGACCGCCGCTCAGCAGGTTTTGCTCGCCGCCGCGGTTATTGGTTTCGGTAACCACCGCGCCGTTGTAGACGGTCTGTTTCGCATCGTCGTTCAGCCAGGTTGAGGTGACGTTCGCGCCTGCATACACGCGCTGTTCGCCATTCTCATACAGTTCGGAGCCGATAGAAGTCCCGTAAACATCCATTACGCCGTTGTCGAAGACCATCGTCACGTCCGCCAGGGCGTCTTTGTTTACGCGCTGGTAGCCGTTGTTTTGCAGAATGGTCACGATGGAGTGGCCGTCCACAATCTGCGTACCTTCCACGACAGTGAAATCGGTGGTGCCGCCGGTAAAGACGTTTTCTCTGCCGCCCGTGGCGATGGTGCCGCCGTAGGTGTAACCGCCGGAATTAACGTTCTGAACGCCGCCTTTCTCAACACGGGTGTCGAAGGCTTTACCGCCGCTGCCGATGTTCTGCGTGCCGCCCAGCAGACGGGTCGCCAGCGCCTGCGCGCCGTTGTTGACGTGCTGCTCGCCGCCGTTCATCACGGTAGAGATAGCGACCGCCGAGTTAGCCAAAATCTGGGTGCCGCCGGCGTTAATCACGGTGCTGCGCGACCAGCCGTACGGGTCGACAATCTGCTGCCCGCCGTTGTTAACAACCGCGTCGAACGACTGACCATCGACGCGCTGGACGCCGCCGCTGTTGACCAGCGTGCCTTTCGCGTGACCGCTCGCCATGATGAGCTGCACGCCGCCGTCGCTGATGCTGGTGCCGGACGCGGTGCCTTCAACCAGCTGCGTGCCGCCGCCAAAGACGGTGCCGTCAGACGCCGCGCCGCCCAGTTTCACGTGCTGGACGCCGCCGCTGTGAACGATAGAGCCCGCCGCCAGACCGCCCACATTCACGATTTGCAGGCCGCCGTCGTTGATGACCGCAGAGATAGCCGTGCCGTCAACCGCCTGGGTGCCGCCCTGGTTGATTTGCGCGTCCACCGCTTTCCCGGTTTCCTGCACGAGCTGCGTGCCACGGTCGCCAATGCTGGTGCCGGACGCTGTACCCGCCACCACCTGGGTGCCGCCTGCGAAGATTTTCGCAGTAGACGAAGCGCCGCCTTTGTTGATGTGTTGCAGGCCGCCGCTGGTGACAATAGATCCGCGCGCCAGGCCGCCGTTGTTGATAATCTGCGTACCGCCATCTTTCACGACCGCGGACGTCACGGTACCGTCGACGCTCTGTACGCCGCCGCGGTTGACGTGAGTATCGTTCGCCATGCCGGTTTTGGTGACGAGCTGAACACCGCCGTCGCTGATGCTGGTGCCGGACGCCATGCCCGCGACCACCTGAGCGCCGCCGCCAAAGATAACGCCATCAGACGACGCGCCGCCGAAGTTAATATGCTCAAGCCCGCCGCTGTTAACCGTGGTGGCACGCGCCAGACCGCCGCTGTTGACAAGCTGAATGCCGTCTTTATTCACGACCGCCGAGGTGGCCGTGCCGTCAACGCGTTGCAGACCGCCCGCGTTCACCAGCGATGCGAAAGCCAGACCGCCGGTTTTCACATGCTGAATAGCGCCCTGACCGATAACGGTACGACCCGCCGTACCGGAGACCGACTGAATGCCGCCGAGCAGCACGGAATCTGACGCCGCGCCGCCCAGTTTCACATCCTGAACGCCGCCGCTGCGCACCACGGTGCTGTTGGCATGGCCGCCGTTCTGCACCAGCTGTACGCCGCCGTCGTTGATGGTCGCGTAGTTGGCGGTACCATCGACATTCTGCAGACCGCCGCTGTTAACGGTCGCGCTAACCGATTTACCGGTCGCTTCGATATGCTGCTCCGCACCGGCATCGATCTGGGTATTAGACGCAGTGCCCGCAAGCTGCTGCACGCCGCCAAACAGATGCGCGTCGGCAGAGGCGCCGCCCACGGAGACGTGTTGCAGACCGCCGCTGTTGACCTGGGTGTTTTTCGCCAGGCCGCCGCTGTTAACAATCTGGGTGCCGCCGTCTTTGACGATGGCGGAAATCGCCGTGCCGTCAACGGCCTGAGTACCACGGTTGTTGATCTGCGTGCCGGTCGCCTGGCCTGTCACCTGCACCTGCTGCGAGCCGCCGTCGTTCACGCTGGTGCCGGATGCGTTGCCGGAAACCTGCTGGATGCCGCCGCCGAAGACGACGCTGTCAGAGGCGGAGCCGCCTTCTGCCACATACTGCAGGCCGCCGCTGTTGATCGCCGTGCTGTCCGCTTTGCCGCCACGGTTAACGAGCTGGATGCCTTTATCGTTGATGGTGGTGGTTTTTGCAGTACCGTCGACGCGCTGCAGACCGCCTGCGTTAATGAGCGTGCCGGAGGCATTCGCGCCCACCTGCACATGCTGCACGCCGCCGTCGCCGATAATGGTATCGCCCGCCGTACCCGCCAGTTGCTGGGTGCCGCCAAGCAGGATGGAGCCTGAGGCCGCGCCGCCGAGTTTCACATCCTGCACGCCGCCGCTGCGCACCACGGTGCTGTTGGCGTGGCCGCCGGTCTGAATCAGTTGGGTGCCGCCGTCGTTCACGGTGGCGAAATTCGCGGTGCCGTCCACGTTCTGCAGGCCGCCGCTGTTGACCGTCGCGCTGACAGAAAGGCCCGTCGCTTCGATATGCTGTTCGCCGCCAGCGTCAATCTGCGTGTTAGACGCGGTGCCCGCGAGCTGCTGCGTGCCGCCAAAGAGATGCGCATCGGCAGACGCGCCGCCGAGCGACACATGCTGCAGGCCGCCGCTGTTGACCTGGGTATCTTTCGCGAGACCACCCTTGTTGACGATCTGGGTGCCGCCCTCTTTCACCACGGCCGAGATTGCCGTGCCGTCAACGGCCTGGGTACCGCGATTGTTGATCTGGGTGCCGATCGCTTTACCGGTCACCTGCACCTGCTGGGAACCGCCGTCATTTACGCTGGTGCCGGACGCCATGCCGGAAACCTGCTGAATACCGCCGCCAAAAACGGTGCCTTCAGAAGCCGCACCGCCCTGGGCGATGTATTGCAGACCGCCGCTGTGAACCGCGGTGTTGTCCGCAAGGCCGCCGCTGTTGACCAGCTGGATGCCTTTGTCATTGATGGTCGTGTCTTTCGCGGTCCCGTCGACGCGCTGCAGGCCGCCTGCGTTAATCAGCGAGCCGGACGCCGAACCGCCGGTTTTCACATGCTGTACGCCGCCATCGCCAATGATGGTGCCGCCCGCGTTGCCCGCGAGCTGCTGCGTGCCGCCGAGAAGAATGGAGTCAGACGCCGAACCGCCGAGGGCCACGTCCTGAATGCCGCCGTCGCGCACCACGGTACTGTTGGCATGGCCGCCGGTCTGCACCAGTTGCACACCGCCGTCTTTGATAGTGGCATAGTTGGCCGTGCCGTCGACATTCTGCAGACCGCCGCTGTTGACCGTCGCGCTCACGGAAAGCCCGGTCGCTTCGATATGCTGCTGTGCACCAGCGTCGATCTGGGTGTTTGACGCCGTACCCGCCAGCTGTTGCGTGCCGCCGAAAAGATGGGCATCGGCAGACGCGCCGCCAAGCGACACATGCTGCAGGCCGCCACTGTTCACCTGGGTGTTTTTCGCAAGGCCGCCACGGTTGACTATCTGAGTACCGCCGTCTTTGACGATGGCGGAAATCGCCGTGCCGTCAACGGCCTGGGTGCCGCGATTGTTGATTTGCGCGTCGCGGGACTGACCACCAACCTGGACCTGCTGGCTGCCGCCGTCGTTGATGCTGGTGCCGGACGCAGTGCCGGAGACCTGCTGAATGCCGCCGCCAAAGATCACGCCGTCAGAGGACGAACCGCCCGCGCTGACATACTGCACGCCGCCATTATTGACGGTGGTGTTACGGGCATAACCGCCGCGCTCCACCAGCTGATGGCCCCCGTCGTTGACCACGGCGGAGATGGACGTGCCGTCAACCGACTGCGTACCGCCATTATTGATAATGGTGGTGGTTGCCGTGCCGCTCGCCTGTACGTGTTGCTCGCCGCCATTGCCGACGACGGTATGCACCGCTGAACCGGCTACCTGTTGTACGCCACCCTCGAGAACAACCGTTCTCTGCGCCTGGCCGTCTTTTTCCACGAACTGCAAACCGTCATTGATGACAGTGCCGTTCGCCACGCCCTGCTGGCGAACAATCTGAACACCGCCATCATTCAGCGTGGTTTTCTGTGTCAGCCCGCCTGCGACAATCTGATTGCCCTGCGCGCCGATAATATGATTTGTCGTCGTCCCGCCGACCAGAACCTGCTGGGTGCCGTTCTGCACCAGCTCATCCTGTACCGACGAGGTGACATCGGGCGTGAACGCGAACGCGCCGCCGCTGGCAAGCGAACTCCCTACCGCTGCCGTCAACAACACCGCCCCGCTGGCGCGTTTGCCCTTCGCTCGCGTGAGCTCGGAGACCACAATAAACGCGCGCTGGACTTCACTCCACACCAGCCGGTAACTGCAATTAAGACTTCTCTTCATATTGATGCCCTCGAAACCCGCTCAGACGCCGTTATGCGGCATGCTGATTTGGGTCTGCCAATGCTGTTGTTTTGATGTCGAATGGGTTGCTTTTCAGGGAGATCAGCCGACGTAAGTGGCCAATCACCTGTTTACCCGTGATAAAACGCGTGCACTCGTACTGCCGGTCCGTGCCTTTGTGGCGCGGACACCAGAAATAGTCCTGATGATCAAAATTAAGCCGCACGTCATCCCAGCAGCCGTTGCAGACGTGGGTATTGATGACGCGCCAGGGGGTATAAAACTCGCTGGCCGGCAGGCTGAAACCGCTAATCAGCACCACCGGAATGCGACAGCCCCAGGCAAGCCAGGAGAGACCGCTGCCGAGGCCGATGAAAAACTCTGCGTGTTCGAGCAGCGCCACGCGGTCGCGCAGCGGCAGGTTGCCGGTAAAATCTTCCGCACCGTGGGGGATTTTGTTCCAGACATAGCCGCGTCCGACAACACGCTCTTTGTCGATGCACAGCACGCGGTAGCCCTGCGCTTTCAGAAATTCGATCACCTCATGCCAGCCGGTGCCGTTATTCCAGAATTTGGCCTGGCTGGTGGATTGCGTGGCGATGCAGACATAGGGTTCGGCTATCTGGCGCGGCGAATGGACGCGCAGATCGGGGACGATTTCGCTCGGGTCGACGCCGAGAATATGCCCGGCCGTGCGGTGCAACCCGACCGCGCGAAAATCAAACGGCTGCTTGTCGAGATCGCCCTGGAAGAACAATCCGACGCGCCAGGTCGCATAAGGCGGTTCGCGGTGCGTACGCTGGCTTGCCCAGTTCTCCGGTGCGTAAAACTGCAACTGTGGGTAGACGGGCGCGAAAAGATCGATAATCGGCTGCGCCATCGTGCATTCCACCTGGCAGCCGTAAGTCTGACGAAAGCGTTCGGCATAGGGCACCCATCCCACAAGATCGCCCAGCGTGCCGGTGGGAAAGGAGATCAGCACCGGTTTGTCGCGCATATCGAGCGCGTGGTCGAGCAGCGGTTCGCTCTGCCCTTTTTTCCAGACCTGTAACCGAAACGGGACATAGTATTTCTTGGTACTAATTACCCAGCCTTCGGCGATGTCACTCGCAAAAAGTATATTTCCCGTTTCGTCATCGCTTATTTCGACGCGCCAGTCACCTGCGGGAAGCAGCAGTCTGGCACCGTCATTAAAATCGTACAAAATGCCTTCCGGACCCTGCTGCGTGGGTATTTCCGGGGGTAAAATAAAGGCGTAGCCATTACTGGCAGATGAAGAAAGCGTCATCGCCATACCTACCTTAATTATCAGTATCAGGGTTATGCTGCTATTAAATAATTAACCCAACGTGTTTCAGACACACGTCAACTCTCGGCGCGCTGTTGCCCGAGACAGTTATTTATCCGACATCTTTCCCGTTCCTTGAGCCATCTTAAAGCTGGTTTTAGTGTAGCTACATCGTTACTTATTGCAAATTTTTACCAAATATAAAAATCGTTTTAAATCATATAGATGAAGAAATGTCACCCTGAGTGACTTTTCACTAAAGCTAAACTTTACAAGCATTTAGCTCTGCTATAGAGACACTCTTTTAGGATTATCCTTACCTTGCAATACGCAGATCAGGCTATTTTCGGGTAGGGAGAATATATTAACCGGGCGACAAGCCAGGCGCTAAAAACATATTCTTTGAAGGATTTCAATAGGACAATCGGAAGCTATAGGCTTTTTCTTAAGACAGATATTAGTAGGGATTGGTTACTGACAGCAATTAATTAATGAATAAAAAATAAACACCCACGACTGAAACCTTATGTGAATAATGATTTTTAGGACTAATACATAAACGATAATAGATATTCCGAAACGTTTTGGGCTGATGAATATATTTTGAGCGTGTTGTTTTATTATTGCGAGCGCATTCACAAGACAGTTGTACAATAACGACGCGCCTATAACGTTTTGTCATCCTTCCTTAACGGGTAAGTAACAGAAACGAAGCGGTGGCAGCTTTTCCATTATGAAACAGCGTTTTTAATTCCTTTCTGTCCTGGTGGAAGCTATAATGCGGGCATTCTAACTTGAATGGTTTCAGCACATTGGATATCGCCTTTACCGTCGAACAATCGCTCACTCGCCGCCTGGCTGAACCACAAGCACACTTTCTCCTGCACGCTTTTTTGATGTCACCTATCCTTAGGCTGTGGCATCACAACTTTCGCAACACAAGTTTACCCAAACGGCAGAGTACGCCGCAGGGCATGATTTCCATATCCTTCAACTAAAGATTAAGACTGTCATGAAAAAGACGAAAATTGTTTGCACCATCGGCCCGAAAACCGAATCCGAAGAAATGCTGACCAAAATGCTCGACGCGGGCATGAACGTGATGCGCCTTAACTTCTCCCACGGCGATTACGAAGAACACGGTCAGCGCATCAAAAACCTGCGCAATGTTCTCGCGAAAACCGGCAAGCAAGCCGCCATTCTGCTGGACACGAAAGGCCCGGAAATCCGCACCATCAAACTGGAAGGCGGCAACGATGTCTCCCTGAAAGCGGGCCAGACCTTTACCTTTACCACCGACAAATCCGTTGTCGGCAACAGCGAAATCGTTGCGGTGACCTACGAAGGCTTCACCAAAGACCTTTCCGTCGGCAACACCGTGCTGGTGGATGACGGCCTGATCGGCATGGAAGTCACAGCCATCGAAGGCAACAAAGTCATCTGTAAAGTGCTGAACAACGGCGATCTGGGTGAAAACAAAGGCGTTAACCTGCCGGGCGTTTCCATCGCGCTGCCGGCACTGGCTGAAAAAGACAAGAAAGACCTGATTTTCGGCTGCGAGCAGGGCGTCGACTTTGTGGCGGCCTCCTTTATTCGTAAACGCTCTGACGTCGAAGAAATTCGCCAGCACCTGAAAGCGCACGGCGGCGAGCACATCCAGATCATCTCCAAAATCGAAAACCAGGAAGGCCTGAACAACTTCGACGATATCCTCGAAGCGTCTGACGGCATCATGGTCGCGCGTGGCGACCTGGGCGTGGAAATCCCGGTAGAAGAAGTGATCTTCGCGCAGAAGATGATGATCGAAAAATGTATCCGCGCGCGTAAAGTCGTTATCACCGCAACGCAGATGCTGGATTCCATGATTAAGAACCCGCGTCCGACCCGCGCTGAAGCAGGCGACGTGGCGAACGCCATTCTCGACGGCACCGATGCTGTGATGCTGTCCGGCGAATCCGCGAAAGGGAAATACCCGCTGGAAGCGGTAACCATTATGGCGACCATCTGCGAGCGTACCGACCGCGTGATGACCAGCCGTCTGGAGTTTAACAACGACAGCCGTAAACTGCGTATCACTGAAGCCGTCTGCCGCGGTGCGGTAGAAACGGCCGAGAAGCTGGAAGCACCGCTGATCGTGGTGGCGACCGAAGGCGGTAAATCCGCGAAATCCGTTCGTAAATACTTCCCGGACGCGACTATCCTTGCGCTGACCACCAACGAACTGACCGCGCGTCAGCTGGTGCTGAGCAAAGGTGTGGTGCCGCAACTGGTGAAAGAGATCTCTTCTACGGATGATTTCTATCGTCTGGGTAAAGATGCCGCACTGGAAAGTGGTCTCGCGAAGAAAGGCGATGTGGTGGTAATGGTCTCTGGCGCACTGGTACCGAGCGGTACGACCAATACCGCGTCTGTACACGTCCTGTAATAATATCCACCTATTTTTATGTATGATTAAAAAAGGCGCCGCGAGGCGCCTTTTAATTTGGCTTAAATAGACGCTGTGAATAAAAAAGCAAATCGGATTTCACTATTTAAGATTGTTTTTTTCTAAGATGAATCCGATGAAAGTTAGCTGTTTTCCCTCAATTTTTTTAATGATCCGCGTAAGGTCGATGCTTCTTTGAGCGAACGATCAAAATTAAGCGTATTCCCATCAAAAAAATATTCTCAACCTAAAAAACTTTGTGTAATACTTGTAACGCTACATGGAGATTAACTCAATCTAGAGGGTATTAATAATGAATCGTACTAAACTGGTACTGGGCGCGGTAATCCTGGGTTCTACTCTGCTGGCTGGTTGCTCCAGCAACGCTAAAATCGATCAGCTGTCTTCTGACGTTCAGACTCTGAACGCTAAAGTTGACCAGCTGAGCAACGACGTGAACGCAATGCGTTCCGACGTTCAGGCTGCTAAAGACGACGCAGCTCGCGCTAACCAGCGTCTGGACAACATGGCTACTAAATACCGTAAGTAATAGTACCGTGTGAAAGAAAAATGGCGCACATAGTGCGCCATTTTTTTTGCCTGTTCCCTACCCTCTCGCCTCTTCTGTTTTTACGCTCTGCACTGATAACCAAAATCCGATGCCATAAACTTCCCCATCACCGGGATGCAGCCAGACACGATCACTGAATCGTTACGCGCCCTGCTGTGGGCTCTGCCGCCTCAGAGAGCGTCTCACCGCCTGACGGCATCACAGCCGCTTTCACGCTCTGTATGGTCGTCACGGGCGCAGGCGTCGTGCTGTGTGCATCCACCTGAACGGGATATCCCGCCCTGCGCGTCAGCGCGTTATCCACCGCCACCGCGTCGGTGCCTGCGTCATCAATAAACTGTCCGAAAGCGGCGTTAATCGCCACAGGCATGGTCTGCGGATTATCGGCATCGCTGCGTGAGAGCGGCTGGTGCACTTCCACGTAGCGCCGTCCGTCCGGCTCCGTGGAATATTTCACCGGTTCATTGATGATTTGCACCCGCGTGCCCCACGCCACCTGGGTAAACAGCGCTTTGATATCGGCGGCGCGCATACGGATACAACCTGAACTTGCGCGCAGCCCGATACTGCTGCGGGCATTGGTGCCGTGAATAAGATATTCGCCGCCACCCTGCTGTAAACGTAGCGCAAAGCGCCCCAGCGGGTTATTCGGCCCGGCGGGGATCACAGCAGGCAGCGTGATGCCCTGCGCCTGTGAGCGCGCGCGCATGGCGGCGGTTGGCGTCCAGGTCGGGTTGGGGATTTTCTGGATGATGCGCGTGGTCATGACCGGCGTTTCGCGCCCCGTCAGGCCGATGCCTATCGGATAGACCTCCACGCGGTTCTCGCCTGGCGGATAGTAGTAAAGACGCAGCTCAGCGAGATTAACCACTATCCCCTCGCGCGGCGTGTCGGGCAGCAGCATCTGCGAGGGGATCGTCAGCTCGCTGCCGGGCATCGGCAGATAAGGGTCAACCGTATTATTGGCTTCCAGCAGTAACAGCACGCCGGTCTGATATCGCTCGGCGATTTTCTCAAGGCTTTGACTGTTTGCAGGAACAAGCCAGGTCTGGTTCTGACCAATCAGGCGGCTGCCGGGCGGCGGGAGCAGGTAATCCACCGCCGATGCCTGCGTCGCGCCCATCAGCAGCAGCGCGAACAGCGGGAAGGAAAGAATCGGTTTCATAAGCACGACCTGTTTTCACCGGCGAGGCCGGAATGCAGAACATCCGCGAGGCCCGGACAGGCCACGCGTGACGAGGAAAAGCCGTGCTTTAAGATTAGCTCAGGTCGGCGGCTTTCGCGCGAATCGCGCGGATCATCGCCTCTAAACCCTGAGAGCGGGACGGGGTGAGGTGCTGGGTAAGCGACATCTCTTCAAACCACGGACGCACGTCGAAGTTTACGATGTCCTGCGCCGTCATCTGCTGGTAGAGCGCGAACACCACGGCGATAAGCCCTTTGACGATGGCGGCATCGCTGTCGCCGCGCATCTCAATCACGCCGTTCTCGCAAGGGTTCATCACAATCCAGACCTGGCTCTGGCAGCCCTGGATGCGGTGCGCGGGCGTGCGTTCGGCGTCGTCGAGCGGTGCCAGGCGCTGCCCCAGCTCGATGATATAGAGATATTTTTCTTCCCAGTTGGCGCAGCGGTTGAAATTACGCAGCAGTTTTTCTTTTTCCGGCAAACCAGCCATTCTCGCTCCTTTTAGCCTAACAAACGATGAATGCGGATAAGCCCGGCCACCAGCCGGTCCACTTCATCTTCGGTATTGTACATCGCGAGCGACGCGCGGCACATCGCAGGCACGCCGTAGAACTCCATTAGCGGCATCGCGCAGTGGTGGCCGGTACGTACCGCAATACCGTAATTATCGAGAAAACTGCCCACGTCATAGGCGTGGTGCTTGCCAAGATTAAACGCGATAACGCCAAGGCGTTCCTGAGGGCCATAAATCTGTAAGTCCGGCACCGCCTGCAACTCGCGCAGCGCATACGCCATCAGCGTGCGCTCGTAATCGTGAATATTCTCAAGGCCAATGGCATCGACATAATCCATCGCCGCGCCAAGGGCGATAATGCCGCCCGTGTTCGGCGTTCCGGCTTCAAACCGCCACGGCGCTGCCGCCCAGGTGGTGCCTTCGGTCAGGCTGACGGTCGCTATCATCGCCCCGCCCCCTTCCCACGGCGGCATCGCCTGGAGAATCTCTTCTTTGGCGTAGAGAATGCCGATCCCGGTCGGCCCGTAAAGCTTATGGCCGGAGAAGAGATAGAAATCGCAGTCCAGCGCCTGTACGTCTACTTTGTGGTGCATCACCGCCTGCGCGCCGTCCACCAGCACTTTGACGCCCGCCTGATGCGCCGTCGCGATAATGTCCGCGATCGGGTTTTCGGTGCCGAGCACGTTAGAGACGTGCGTCACCGCCAGCAGGCGGGTGCGCTCATCCATCAGCGACGGCAGTTTATCGAGCTGTAGCGTGCCGTCCTGGTTAATCGGCAACACGCGAAGCTCAGCCCCGGTACGCGCGCAAAGCATCTGCCAGGGCACGATATTAGCGTGATGCTCCATCGCCGTGACGATCAGGTTATCGCCCGCGCGCAGTTGGCTATTGCCCCAGCTGTTCGCCACCAGGTTGATCCCCTCGGTGGTGCCGCGCACGAATACAATCTCTTCCGGCAGGCGCGCGTTAATGAACTGCGCCGCACGGGTGCGCACAGCTTCCATTCGCTGGGTCGCGTCCGCGCTCAGGGTATGGATGCCGCGATGCACCGCCGCGTAACCGTGGCGGTAGAACTCCGCCTCAGCCTCAATCACCGCCGTCGGCTTCTGCGCGCTCGCGGCGCTGTCGAGATAGGCCAGCGGCTGGCCGTTGACCTCACGTGCCAGAACCGGGAAATCGCTGCGGATCTGCTGTAGAGAAAAACTCATGCCTCTCCCCCTGCAAAGCGCTGACCGATACGCGCCAGCACCTGCTGTTTCAGCGCTTCGTCGTGGATGCTTTCGGTCAGCTCCGCGGCAAAGGCGTAAATGATCATCTGCTGCGCCGCCTGTTCGTTAATACCGCGCGAGCGCAGATAGAACATCTGTTCGTCGTCGATGCGACCTACGGTAGCGCCGTGGCTGCATTTCACGTCATCGGCGTAGATTTCCAGCTGCGGTTTGGTGTCCACTTCCGCCAGCCTGCCAAGCAGCAGATTGTTGTTGGTCATCTGCCCGTCGGTCTTAATGGCATGCTGCGCCACTTTAATCAGCCCGTTAAAGACCGCGCGGCCTTTATCACGCACGATGGTTTTATGCAGCTGACGGCTGTTGCAGTAGCCTTTGTTGTGCTCAAGCCAGGTGCGGGTGTCGCACACCTCGTTATTCACCGGCAGCGCCAGACTGTTCACGCGAAGCGTAATGTTCTCGCCGTTGAGCTGCGTGCTGGTGTTGTGGCGCAATACGCCCGCGCCCAGCAGATAGCTGCTGCTGGCGGCATGGGCATCCTGCGACACGATTAAATCGTTATGCGCGAAGTGCCAGCTCACCGGGTTTTCAAACGCGAGCTTGTAGTGATTAAGCTGCGCGTTAGCGCCCACCTGCATGGTCAGGCGCGCGCCGGTGAAGTGCGGTTTGTCGTCACGGCTGACGTAATGCTCGATAACCGTCGCCTGCGCGCCTTCGGCAAGCTCCAGATGATGACGATAATGCACGGTATTGATTTCATCGCCCGCACGGCCCGCGCTGATGTGCATCAACAGAAGCGCTTTTGCCGGCTGCTGGTTACGCGCCACGTGGATATGCGTCACGCTCTGCGCCAGGCTTTCGGTCAGGTGTAAAAACGCCTCCGGCTGCACCGGCGTGGTCAGCCCGCGGCGGCTGTCGTTCACGCTTATCTCAAAGCCGCTGTTGTCCGTCGCGTCACTCAGTTCCGGCGCGAAGCGACCATCGATAAACACCAGACGCAGCGCGTCAACGGGCAGCGCCAGCGCGCTCAGTGCTTCCTGGCTCAGCGCCTCGGCAACCGGTGCCACGAAATCGTGCTTCAGCAGGCCGTCGAGCGGCGTGTATTTCCAGTCTTCATGTTTACGGGTCGGCAGGCCGAGACGCAGCAGCTGTTGCAGATGCTCGCGCGCCTCTTCTGAGCGTTCCCCGCCCTGCGCTTCAAACAGGCGATGCCACTGTTGCAGCGCGTTACTGCTGTTCGGTAAGCCAGCCATAGCCCTGCTCCTCCAGCTGTTTGACCAGAGAGAAGTCGCCAGACTTCACAATGCGCCCCTGGTAGAGCACATGGACGAAGTCGGGCTTGATGTAGTCCAGAATGCGCTGATAGTGGGTGACGATGATGAATGAACGCTTACCGTCGCGCAGCGCGTTCACGCCTTCGGAGACGATTTTCAGGGCGTCGATGTCCAGGCCCGAGTCGGTTTCATCGAGAATACACAGGTCTGGCTCCAGCACCGCCATTTGCAGAATGTCGTTACGCTTTTTCTCACCGCCGGAGAAACCCACGTTAACGGAACGGGTCAGCAAGTCTTCCGGCATTTGCAGCAGCTTGATTTTCTCTTCCATCAGATCCTGGAAATCGAAACGATCAAGCTCTTCCTGGCCGCGGTATTCGCGCACCGCATTCAGCGCGGTTTGCAGGAAGAACTGGTTGCTGACGCCCGGAATTTCTACCGGATACTGAAACGCCATAAAGATGCCTTCGCCTGCGCGCTCTTCCGGTGACAGCTCCAGCAGATCTTTGCCTTTGAAACGCACTTCGCCGCCGGTGATTTCATAATCTTCGCGCCCGGCGAGCGTTGCGGAAAGCGTACTTTTGCCGGAGCCGTTCGGCCCCATGATGGCGTGTACTTCCCCTGGTTTTATTTCAAGGTTCAAACCGCGCAGGATCGCCTTCTCTTCCACGCTGACCTGTAAATCTTTGATGCTTAACATGTCTTATCCTTTTTCTTACCTTAGCCGACGCTGTGCTCAAGGCTAATGGCTAATAATTTTTGCGCTTCGACCGCGAATTCCAGCGGCAGCTCTGAGAAGACATCCTTACAGAAGCCGTTAACGATCATGGAGATAGCGTCTTCTTCGCTGATCCCGCGCTGCAGGCAGTAGAACAGCTGGTCTTCGCCGATACGCGACGTAGTTGCCTCGTGCTCAAGCTGGGCGCTGTTGTTGCGGCACTCGACATACGGGAAGGTATGCGCGCCGCAGTCCGGGCCAATCAGCATCGAGTCGCACTGCGTGAAGTTACGGGCGTTGGTGGCGGTCGGCATGATTTTCACCAGACCGCGGTAGCTGTTCTGGCTTTTGCCGGCGGAGATGCCTTTGGAGATGATCGTCGATTTGGTGTTTTTACCGATGTGGATCATCTTGGTGCCGGTATCCGCCTGCTGATGGCCGCTGGTCAGCGCCACCGAGTAGAACTCACCGATGGAGTTGTCGCCGCGCAGGATAACGCTCGGGTATTTCCAGGTAATGGCCGAACCGGTTTCCGACTGAGTCCAGGACATCTTGCTGTTTTCGCCTTCGCACAGCGCGCGCTTGGTCACGAAGTTCAGGATGCCGCCGGTGTTGTTATCGCCAGGGAACCAGTTCTGCACCGTCGAGTATTTCACTTCGGCGTCTTTATGGATGATGACTTCCACCACCGCCGCGTGAAGCTGGTAGCTGTCGCGCACCGGCGCGGAACAGCCTTCGATGTAGCTCACGTAGCTGCCTTCGTCCGCTACCAGGATGGTGCGTTCAAACTGGCCGGTTTTCTCGGCGTTGATACGGAAATAGGTCGAGAGCTCCATCGGGCAGCGCACGCCTTTCGGCACGTAGATAAAGGTGCCGTCGGAGGCGACCGCCGCGTTCAGCGCGGCGAAGAAGTTATCGTTCGACGGCACAACGGTGCCGATGTATTTCTTCACCAGCTCCGGATGATCGTGAATCGCTTCGCCGAACGAGCAGAAGATAATGCCCTGCTCCGCCAGCTTGTCGCGGTAGGTGGTGGCGACGGAAACGGAATCGAAGATGGCATCCACCGCCACTTCGCGCCCTTCACGCACCGGTACGCCGAGCTGGTTAAACGCCTCTTCCACTTCCTGCGTCAGGTAGCTGTTATTGTTGCCGCCCGGCTGCTGCACCGCGCCCGGCTGTGACGCGCAGGCGTCGTCGCAATGGCCGCAGGAGGGGGCAGAATAGTAGCTGTAGTCCTGATAATTCAGTTTGTCGTAATGCGCATGCAGCCAGTGCGGCTCTTCCATCTCAAGCCAGGCGCGATACGCACTCAGGCGAAATTCGAGCATCCATTCAGGCTCGTTGCGTTTGGCTGAAATGGCGCGCACCACCTCTTCGCTGATGCCGTGCGCCAGTTCATCGGTCTGAAGCCGGGTAAAGAAGCCCTCTTTATAGTTCAGGGGGCCGCTCCAGGTGTTCACATCGTCAGTTGCTTCACTGTTACGGGACATAATTACTCCGCCTGGACCCCAAAACTTTCACCGCAGCCGCACGCGTGCTGCGCTTTAGGGTTATTGAATTTGAAAATCTGATTTAAGCCTTCGCGCACGTAATCCACTTCGGTGCCGTCGATAAACGGCATCGCCTGAAGCGGAACATAAAGCCGCGCGCCATCGGTCTCGAACACGAGGTCTTCGTCTTTCGGCTCGCTGACGGTATCCAGCACATAGCCAAACCCGGCGCAGCCGCTCTGTTTAACGCTAAGACGCACCCCCAGCAGACCCGGCTTCTGCGCCATTAAGTCGCGAATATGTCTGGCCGCGTCTGGGGTCATCGTCAGGCCCTGCCAGTTAAACTCAGCGGGGTTGAACGTACCGGTTTGTGATTCCATAGGTCTGCCTCCTGGAGTGAGTGCCTTTCGGGCGATAACGCTATGTTAGTGGTAATAATTCTCACTTCAACCTCTGCGCATCAGGGGTATTACCCTAAACGGCACTTTTTGAACACTTTCATTAAGCATAGACCCTCTCTGCGAGCGTGCAGCGGGCAAAAATCGCGAGAGAATATTTTTATTTATCAATAAATTAACAAGCGATACGACGAGATTAAGCGGCAGCGTGAGCGCCTGAGGAAAAGATGTATCGTTTATACCTATTTATGCTATAGATTCCTTGGGCAACGATAAATCAAACACTTATTTTTTCTGCGGACAGAAAGAGTGTTGCGGACACGCCTGAACGTATGCGGGCATCATTTCGCCTCAAAACGCGCCCCGGGGCGGTTTTTGCCCGCAAATTTACTCCAAAGGCATGTCTGCCCCAAAATTCGCTTTTAAGCGTACATCTGCCTGTCACGCGCTTTTATCTCCCCAACACCCCGTGAAAGATATTTATCGGTTTATATCAGCCATGACTGCACATTCTGGAACACGTATTGTCTGCACAATGTCATTAAAGCGTTTTAACGAGCACATTCCCTCAGCATTTTTATCCTGACAGGAGGGCAACGGAAGCACAATTTTGTGTGGTAAAGAGGATGATGATGAAGACTTAAACTCTCGCATTTGTTGAAGGGTCTGATAAACAAAAGAAATTTGAATCCAGTCAGTATTATCACTCACTCGCTTCCATCTTTCAAAAACCAGTTCCCCGCCAGGAGGCGTATTATCAGGCTGCCCGGGTAAAGACCAGTTAAGATCAAATACCCCACTGAGATTGGCAATATTGGTGTCATGCCCCGCAATAAATAATAACGAGACGGGCAATTTAATGCCGTAAGGATTTTCTGTTGCCCCATCACTGATTAATGCCCGGCTTATCAAATCGAGTAGCGGAGTCGCTCTGGTACGTGCAACTTCAGGCGTTCTTTGCAAAAGATCAAACTGAGCATTATGCAGACGTAATAATTCTGTCCATTGTTTCTCGCCGTGAATGCGCCCCCACGCGACCTCTGGCATTCCCTGCGCCTCTTGCAACAGAAATATTTCCGTCAGCGTGGAAGACAGGCTCCATGCGCCGGATAATGAGACGTTATCTGGCGAAACGCTGAGTTCTGAAGGTAACACTCCCGTGAGCGTGCAGCCAGGCTGACGTGGTGATTTGCATGCTGCTGACAGTGGGAAATTGAGAACCTGTTCCAGAGTACGGAATGCAGAGTCATAACGCTGTGTGTACCGTTCAATATTTCCTTCCGCCCGTGTCAGAATCGCTTCCCTGGTCTTTGATACATTAAACGAGCACACACCCGTTTTTACTGGATTAAACAGGGGATCTTTTTTATCGACCTTTTTTTGATAATGAACTTTATTTTGACATCCCGGCGCAAATCCAGCCAGAAATGCCTCACCGGTTTTACGCGTGCGCTGATCGGTATCTGCAATAACGGCCACCTGATCGGGTGAAGGACATCCGTGACTTTCCAGAACCCCTTTATCGATGAGTACGCTCTTTTGGTATCGTCCCAATTCGCTGACAAGCTCGCCGCCCCGGGTCGTCAACCAGCCGAGCGGAACATCCCATTGAGGCCAGGGGTAAGGTGTGATTTCCTGCATTAACGGCGTAAACTTTGTTGGCGCTCTGACGCCGTGGCGACTGACTATCACTACGCGTTCAAGCTTCATTTTATCAGCCCCTTGCGCATGTAACGGGAAAACACCAGGCATGAAAATAAAAATGAAGAGGAATAAATGAAGAAATAGCGTTTTCATTGTCAGCCAACCTTATAGTTAATGAACCATAAATCGCTAAAACAGGCATTCTTTGCTTGTGATTTTATCATATCAGAACACCTGGCACGCCACTTTTCCAGTGGTTCTCCTTGTATAAGAGAGTGAGATCATTACCTGCGCCGCTATTATTCACCACTTTAAACAATCGCAAGCATGGATTATTTCAGATTAAATACTTACCTGTGCCTCTGATAAAATCGGCGTGTGTGATTTAACTGATGACTTGATGAATTTTATAGAAATAACAAAGTAAAATGACGACCTTATGATAAAAATGAGATTCACAAGTCACAATTAAAAGATAAATCAAGAAATACACAGGACAGTGAGGCGATCAGCCAACCAGGAAAAATCGGCAAACTGGCCAGGAAATATTGAAAAAAAAGCGCCATCTCTGGCGCTTTTTATGCCGGAGCGAAATCTACACCACGGCCGTCGTCAGCCGTGATGAACAGCAGAGGCGCTCCTGCTCGTCGAAGATCTCTATCTGCCACACCTGATGACGCCGCCCGACATGCACCGCGCGGCAGACGCCGCGCACGCGGCCACTGCGCACGCTGCGCAGGTGGTTGGCGTTAACCTCAAGCCCGACGACTTTCTGCTCGCCCTCGGTGCAGAGATAACCCGCCACCGAGCCGAGCGTTTCCGCCAGCACCACCGACGCGCCGCCGTGCAGCAGCCCAAACGGCTGATGCGTGCGGTGGTCCACCGGCATGGTGGCTTCAATCTCACGCTCATCAAGCCGGGTAAAACGGATATCGAGCAGCCCGACCATATTATTTGCGCCCATGGCGTTGAGCGCCTCAAGCGTCGCGGTACGTTGCCAGATCATACAATCATCCCCAGTAACGCCTGTAGTGGATGGCGCACGCCGCTGCCTTCGATGCGTTTCACCTGGCTGCGGCACGAATAACCCGTGGCGAGACAGCGCGTGCGCGGCAGCCGCTGCATCGCCTGGTGCCACGACAGCTCATAGATACCGAGCGAGTTGGCGTGGTTTTTCACCTCATGCCCGTAGGTGCCCGCCATGCCGCAGCAGCCGACGTTCACGCCTTCAAGCTTCGCGCCGAATTTGGCGAAAATCGCGGCCCACTGCCCGGCAGTGCCCGGCAGCGCGGTCACTTCCGTACAGTGACCAAAGAGATACCACGGCTCGCCACCGACCGGCGCGGCCGGACGATCCGCCAGCGCCGTGGTAAGCCACTCATGCACCAGCTGCACGTGAAACTCGCCGCGCGTCTCGCCAAGCGTCTGCTTATATTCATCGCGATAGCACAGTACCAGCGCCGGATCGACGCCCACCATCGGCATGCCGAGCGCCGCAACGCGGTTTAAGAAATCAGCCGTTTTGCGCGCGGTACGGGCGAAACGCTGGAGAAAGCCTTTAATGTGCTGGGCTTTGCCATTCGGCGAGAACGGCAAGACTACCGGCTGGAAGCCGAGCTTTTCGCACAGCCGCACGAAATCGGCCACCACCTGCGCGTCGTAATAGCTGGTGAACGGATCCTGCACCACCAGCACGGTGCGCGCTTTTTCGGCTTCGGTGAGGCGTTCCAGCTCCTCCAGCGTCATGCCCGCGCTACGATGCCCCACCAGTTGCTGTTGCAGCGTCGGCGTGGAGAGCAGCGGCAGGTCGACCATGCCGATATGCCGTTCCGAGAGAGAACGCACCCACGGCTGACTCATAAAGAAGTTAAAGGTTTTCGGCGCGCGAGCCATCAACGGCGCGTAGCTTTCCACCGTCGCAATCAGGTGGTCGCGCACCGGGCGCAGATAGCGCGTGTGGTAAAGCTGCAAAAAGCGCGAGCGGAATTCCGGCACGTCGATTTTAATCGGGCATTGCGTCGAGCAGGCTTTACAGGCGAGACAGCCGCTCATCGCCTCTTTCACCTCGTGCGAGAAATCGTATTCGCCGCGATCGGCGTGCCAGCTGTTGCGGGTGCGCTCAATGAGCGAGCGCAGGCTGGCGCGCTTTTGCGGCAGCGCTTTTTCGAGCGCCAGCGGGTCCACGCCACGGTCGGAGAGCAGCCGCAGCCACTCGCGCACCAGCGTCGCGCGCCCTTTCGGCGAGTGAATGCGATTGCTGGTGATTTTCATCGACGGGCACATCGGGCTTTTCACATCAAAGTTAAAGCACAAGCCGTTACCGTTGCACTCCATCGCGCCGCGCCAGGAGGTGCGCACCGCGAGCGGGATCTGACGGTCAAACGTGCCGCGTTTTACCGCATCCACCTTCATCATCGGCGCGTCGAGGCCGTATGGCGCACAGATTTTACCGGGGTTCAGGCGGTTATCCGGGTCGAATGCCGCCTTGATGCGCCGCAGTTCGTCATACAGCGTTTCGCCGAAAAACGCCGGGCTGTATTCCGCACGAAAGCCTTTGCCGTGCTCGCCCCACAACAGGCCACCGTAGCGGGCGGTGAGCGCCACAACCTCATCAGAGATGCGCTTCATCAGGACTTCCTGCTGCGGATCGCACATATCCAGCGCCGGACGCACATGCAGCACGCCTGCATCCACATGGCCAAACATACCGTAGCTCAGCCCGTGACTGTCCAGCAGCGCGCGGAACTCGGCGATGTAATCGGCCAGATGCTCCGGCGGAACGCAGGTGTCTTCGGCAAACGGGATCGGCTTGGCGAGCCCTTTGGCGTTGCCGAGCAGCCCGACCGCTTTTTTACGCATCGCGTAGATACGCTCCACGCCCGCGAGATCCCGGCAGACCTGCCAGCCAATGATGCCGCCCTGCTCCTGCGCCATAAACTCATCGAGCCGCGCGCACAGCGCTTCAACGCGCTGGTCAATCAGCGCTTCGTCATCGCCGGCGAATTCCACGATATTAAGACCGAGCATCGTTTTATCCGGCACATCGGTAATCAGCTCGCGCACCGAATGCCAGACGATATCTTCACGCGCCAGGTTCAGCACGCGGGAATCGACGGTTTCCACTGACAGCGCCTGCGCCTCGACCATAAACGGCGCGCTGCGCAGGGCAGAATCGAAAGAGTCATATTTGACGTTCACCAGGCGGCGCACTTTCGGCAGCGGCGTGATATCGAGCCTCGCTTCGGTGATAAACGCCAGCGTACCTTCCGATCCGCACAGAATACGGGTCAGGTCAAATTCTGAAAGTGAGTCGTTAAAGACGTGACGCAGGTCGTAGCCGGTGAGGAAGCGGTTGAGCTTCGGAAACTTCTCCAGAATCAGCGCGCGCTGCTCGCGGCAGCGCTCCAGTACAGTGTGGTAAACGCGCCCGAGCGTGGTCTGCGCTCGGCCCAGCTCTTCGGCAAGCGCGGTCGGCATCGCCTGGGTATCGAGGATATCGCCGCCCAGCAGCACCGCACGCACGCCAAGTACGTGATCGGACGTTTTTCCGTATACCAGCGAGCCTTGCCCTGAGGCATCGGTATTGATCATCCCGCCAAGCGTGGCGCGGTTGCTGGTGGAAAGCTCCGGCGAGAAGAAATAGCCGAAGGGCTTCAGGTATTCGTTAAGCTGATCTTTGATAACGCCCGCTTCGACGCGCACCCAACCCTGTTCCGGGTTGATTTCAATAATGCGGTTCATGTAGCGCGACATATCGACCACGATCCCCTGATTGAGAGACTGGCCGTTGGTGCCGGTGCCGCCGCCGCGCGGCGTGAAAATAAGCGATTTAAAGCGCGGTTCGGCGGCAAGACGCGCCATCAGCGCCACATCGGCGGTGGAGCGGGGGAAAATCACCGCATCGGGAAGGAGCTGGTAGATACTGTTGTCGGTCGCCATCGTGAGGCGATCGGCGTAGTTCGTGGCGGTATCGCCGGTAAAACCCTGTTGCTCCAGTGCCTGCAAAAAATTCAGCACCACCTGTACCAGCCCGGGTGCCTGAGAAATTTGTGGGATCATGGATCCTGAACCTGCCTGACAATGAGATGTTGGAAGTTATCGTTTGCGTTGTGCCTTCAAGGTTGTATCACATTTTTATATGTCATGCCTGCCAGAAATGCGCCAGCCGTGCGGCTATCCAAATGCGCGGAAATCACTCATCATAAGAGCGCCCCGCATGGGGCGGGAGCGCCTGTTCGGGCGTAACGCGAATGACAAAAGGTGAATGTGGTTTATGGTAAAACTTCGACAGCCCATGGACGTGCCGCAAATTCTGCTGTCCGTGTTGTTTCTCTCGGTCATGATCATCGCCTGCCTGTGGATTGTGCAGCCCTTTATTCTGGGCTTCGCCTGGGCAGGAACGGTGGTCATCGCCACCTGGCCGCTGTTGCTGCGGCTGCAGAAAATGCTGTGGGGCAGACGCTCACTCGCCGTCCTGGTGATGGTGCTTATCCTTATCATGCTGTTTGTGATCCCGGTGGCGCTGCTGGTTAACAGTCTTGTGGACAGCAGCGGACCGTTTATCCACTGGCTTAGCTCAGGGAAGATGACGATCCCGGATCTGGCCTGGCTTAACAGCATCCCCTATATCGGCAATAAACTTTATCTTGGCTGGCATAACCTTGTGGAGAGCGGCGGCTCGGCCATTATGGCGAAAGTACGCCCGTATCTTGGCACAACCACCGGCTGGTTTATCGGCCAGGCGGCGCATCTTGGCCGGTTGCTGATGCACTGCGGCCTGATGCTGCTGTTCAGCGCCCTGCTCTACTGGCGCGGCGAACAGGTGGCGTATGGCATTCGGCACTTCGCCATTCGCCTTGCCTCGAAGCGCGGCGACGCGGCCGTGCTGCTGGCAGGCCAGGCGATTCGCGCTGTGGCGCTCGGTGTCGTCGTCACAGCGCTGGTGCAGGGCGTGCTGGGCGGTATCGGGCTGGCGATTTCCGGCATCCCTTATGCGACGCTGCTGACGGTCGTGATGATCTTAAGCTGCCTGGTACAGCTTGGACCGCTGCCGGTGCTGGTTCCGGCGATTATCTGGCTCTACTGGAGCGGCGACGCCACCTGGGGCACCGTACTGCTTATCTGGAGCGCCGTCGTCGGCACGCTCGATAACATTATCCGCCCGATGCTGATTCGTATGGGTGCCGATCTGCCGATGGTGCTGATCCTCTCAGGGGTTATCGGCGGGCTGATTGCATTTGGCATGATTGGCCTGTTTATCGGCCCGGTATTGCTGGCGGTATCCTGGCGTTTGTTCTCCGTCTGGGTGCGCGAAGCGCCGCTGCCGGAGGATGATTCAGAAACGGTTATCGAAGCGCTGGAAGAGAGCGACAAAGAGAAAACCGCACAGTAAAAAACGCAGGCGGGGAAACCCGCCTTTTACTTAAGTATTGCTTATTAATTATTTCACTTCCCTACTGGTCAGACCCGTGATTTATCGTAAATCCCGTGGTTTGAGTCTTTAATAATTCATTAACGCTGAACTATTGAGACGAATCTGATCGACGCTAAAAATGGATAAGCCTACTATTAATCCACGGTTATAAATCAACGCCTTGATTTATAAACATGGAAATCCCCTGAGTGAAACAACGAATTGCTGTGTGTAGTCTTTGCCCATCTCCCACGATGGGCTTTTTTTTATTCTGTGACTGGTTAATTATTGCTCAACACAACACTCACTGAGCATACGCCAGTTATTTCCGAGCACGTGCGTTTCCCCTTCCACGGTCACGGTGCCGCGGCTGCGGATATCGCCACTGTTAGCGCCGACGCGGATTTCAAACTCGCCAGGCTCGACAATACGAACACCATCGCGGCTCGTGAAATTAAGCATATCGACAGGGATGCGGAACGTAACGCGCGCGCTCTCGCCAGGCGCAAGCGAGACCCGCCCGAAGGCTTTCAGCTCCTGCACCGGCCGCACCAGCGAGGCCACGTTATCGCGCACATAGAGCTGCACCACCTCGCTGCCCGGCTGCGTACCGCTGTTAGTGACGGTGACAGATGCCTCAACATCGCCATTCATCGGCACGCGCGACTGCGCGATTTCCAGCTCGCCGTAGCGGAACATTGTCCAGGTTTTGCCGTAGCCGAACGGGTAGCGCGAGCCGAAGTGAAACGCGTAAGGCGTGCCGCCGCTTTTGAGCTTGTGATTGTAATAGTAAGGCATCGCGCCCGCGCTTTTCGGCACCGATACGACCAGCCTCCCCTGCGGCTCGCGCTTCCCGGTCAGCAGATCCGCAATCGCGTGGCCGCCCTCCTGCCCCGGCGCCCAGGCCATCACCCACGCCGCAACGCGCGACTCCAGCCCGCCCAGGTGATAAGGCCGCCCGCCGGTCATCACGACCACCACCGGTTTGCCGGTCTCCACCAGCGCTTCCAGCAGCTGTTGCTGCACGCCCGGCAGTTGCAGGCTGTCGGTGTCAGAGCCTTCGCCCACGGTGCCGCTCTGGAAAAGCCCGGAGAGATCGCCTACAAACGCCAGCACCACATCGCTTTCGGTGGCGAGCCGCACCGCCTCCGGGATCAGCGACACATCGTCTGAGACCGGCGACTGCTGCATCGGTTTTTCGCCGCTGTCGCCGGGGAAAACCGGCGCGCCCGCCATACGTTTTTCAATGATATGGCACCCTTTCGCATAACCCGTCAGCGCGATGCCTGGCTGTTCGCGCAGCGCTGCCAGCGGCGTCGTCACCTGACTGGTCTGCTCCAGCATATCGCTGATAATGAGATGCACCGGGAAGCTGTAGCCGCTCAGCAGCGCCAGCGGATCATCCGCCGTCGGCCCGACAACTGCCACGCGCGACGTGCCTTTAAGCGGCAACACGCCGTTATTTTCAAGCAACGTCAGGGAACGCGCCGCTACCTCACGGGCGATGCGGCGCGTGTCGTCGCTTTGCAGCACAATGTCGTTCTCATCGGCGTAAGGATGCTCAAACAGCCCAAGACGGAATTTCTCCGCCAGCACGCGCGCGACAATTTCATCGACTTTTTCCATCGTCATCAGCCCGCGTTCCAGCGCCTGCGCCAGATGGCGCGCGCAGTCATCTTTCGGCAGTTCAATATCCAGACCGGCGTTGAAGGCGAGCGCCGCCGAGTGCGCCGCGTCCTGCGCCACGCCGTGATGCTGATGCAGCAGGCTAACGCCGCCGTAGTCGGCAACAATAATGCCATCGAAGCCCCACTGTTCACGCAGCACTTTGGTGAGGAGGAAATCGTCGGCGTGCGTCGGCACGTTGTCGATATCGTGGTAAGCCGGCATCACCGAGCCTGCGTGCGCCAGCTTGACCGCCATCTCAAACGGCAGCAGGAAGGTATCATTCAGCTCGCAAAAGCCGAGATGCACCGGCGCATGGTTGCGCGCGCCCTCGCTGAACGAGTGGCCGACATAGTGTTTCAGCGTCGCCAGCAGGTCGCGCTTTGGCCCCTGCAACCCTTTCACATAGTGCGTCGCCATCAGCCCCACCAGCCACGGATCTTCGCCGAAAGTCTCTTCCGTGCGGCCCCAGCGCACATCGCGCGAGACATCCAGCACCGGTGCCAGCCCCTGATGGCAGCCGACAGCCCGCGCCTCCTGGCCTATCGCCTGCGCGGCCTGTTCCACCAGTTCCGGGTCCCAGGTCGAGCCGTAGTTGAGCGAGGACGGAAACAGCGTCGCGTCTTTACACAACAGCCCCACCAGACACTCTTCGTGGAACATGGCCGGGATGCCAAGCCGCGTTTCTTCCACCAGCATCCGCTGTAGCCGGTTGGCGGCGCGCACGCCTTTGCGCGGTGCGACGATATGCGTGCCGAGCGGGCGCGTTATCTGCCCTGCGCCGCGTTTAAGCCGCTCCGCCAGCGCCGCCTGTTGGGTGGCCCCGGAAAACTCATCGCTCAGGTCGGTACGCTCCCGGTGATCGCCATCCGGCGACAACACCAGCCAGTAAGCGTGCATCTGGGCGAATTTCTCCTCCGGCGTCATGCGGGCGAGCAAATCGGCGACGCGTTCAGCCACCGGACGGGTTGGGTCCTTATAGATTGTCATCGGTTACTCCTGAATAGCAGGCTTGAGAGAAGGGGTGTCTTCACGCAACTGGCGTTTTTGCACCAGCTCCGCGGCGATAGCGGCCACGCGGCGGCTGCTGAGCTGATAGAAGCAGAGCAGCAGCGCCATCAGTAAAAAGAGCGCGCATGGAATGAGTGTGAACAGCGCGTTAATGGTGGTCAGCACGCTGGCGCTCTGGGTCGCCTGGTTTGGCAGGTAATCGACCATGCCGAGGATCCACCCCACCACGGCCCCGCCGAGCGCGAGACCCAGCTTGATGGCGAACAGCGCGGTGGAGAACACCAGGCCGTCGAGGCGACGCCCGCTGCGGTGCTCTTCGTAATCCACCACGTCGGAAAACATGGTCCACTGCAACGGCGTGGTCAGGTTCTGAATAAAGCTAAAGACAATATTGATGGCGAAAATTAACCAGACGGCGGTGGGGGGAATAAAGAAGATCAGCGCGGCAAGAACCACGAAGCTAATAATCGTCCACTGGTAAGAACGCACCCGGTCATATTTCCCGAGCAGTCGCTCAGATAATAACGCACCGGTAAGATTCGCCACCATGCCGGAGACAATAAATACAAACACTAAATCCGGGCGCAGCAGAACATATTTCACGTAATACATGGTGGCGGAGCCGCGCGTCACCACCGCCGTTAATAATAAAATATTGAACAGGAATATGATGCGCCACTGGCTGTTGGCCGCCAGCAGTTTTAAATCCTTGAGCATTGAGCTACTGGCGTCATTTACGGGCAGATAGCGCTCGCGGGTCATGAAAAAACAGCAGAAAAAGAGCACCACGCCCAGTAATCCCATCAGCCCCATCGCGTAGAAATAGCCTTTCTGCGCATCGCCGCTGCCAAGCCAGTCGACCATCGGCAGCGCGATGACGGTGACGATAAGCCCGCCGATAAACGACAGCCCAAAGCGCCAGGATTGCAGGGAATGGCGCTCGCGCGGGTCCATCGTCAGCGAGCCGGGCATGGCGCAGTACGGGACGTTAATCGCCGAATAGACGAGGCTCAGCAGGCTATAAGTGACGCAGGCGTAAACAATTTTGGTGGTTTCGCTCGCCTGCGGCACATAGAAGGTAATCAGACAGCAGACGCCAAATGGAATGGCGAACCAGAGCAGCCACGGGCGAAAACGGCCATAGCGGGTGCGGGTGCGATCCACCAGCGCGCCGATGCACGGATCGACAAACGCGTCCACCGCCCTGACCAGTAAAAACATAGTGCCCATGATCGCGGCGGGCAGGCCGAAAACATCGGTATAGAAATACGCGAGAAATAGCGTGGCGGTTTGCCAGACCAGCGCACTCGCCATATCGCCTAAGCCGTATCCTATTTTATCTTTTGTCGTAAGAGCAGAGGTGAGGTTCATTATTATTGGCCTTATCAACGTTAGAAAGCGTGTTTCTCGCACGCAAACCACGGGTGCGATATCAGGCCTAAGTATTGTGAACGCGCCGCCCCCCAACAATTGCAGAAATCCACAGCCAGTTTATGATTTTTTGCTTTTTCCCGTATTTGTGATGTGGTGCAAATTACCTGTTATAAATAAAAAACCCGCCATCAGGCGGGTTTTTAAAATATATCGCAGTTATTTCTTAAGCTCGGCCAGACTCAGCCAGGTTTGTACCACGGTATCCGGGTTCAGCGAGAGCGAATCGATCCCCTCTTCCATTAACCAGGCGGCGAAATCCTCGTGATCCGACGGGCCCTGACCGCAGATGCCGACATATTTGCCCTGCTTTTTCGCGGCGCGGATCGCCATCGACAGCAGTGCTTTCACGGCGTCGTTGCGCTCATCAAAGAGCTCCGAGACCACGCCGGAGTCGCGGTCGAGGCCAAGCGCGAGCTGCGTCATGTCGTTAGAGCCAATCGAGAAGCCGTCGAAGTGCTCAAGGAACTGCTCGGCCAGCAGGGCGTTGGACGGAATTTCGCACATCATAATGACTTTCAGCCCGTTCTCGCCGCGCTTCAGCCCCTGGCGCGCCAGTTCGTCCACCACCGCTTTGGCCTGATCCACAGTACGCACGAACGGGATCATGATTTCCACGTTGGTGAGGCCCATCTCGTTGCGCACGCGTTTCACCGCCTCACACTCCAGCGCGAAGCAGTCGCGGAAGCTGTCGGCCACATAACGCCCCGCGCCACGGAAGCCGAGCATCGGGTTCTCTTCATGCGGCTCGTAACGCTCGCCGCCCACCAGGTTGGCGTATTCGTTGGATTTAAAGTCAGACAGACGCACAATCACGCGCTTCGGCCAGAACGCCGCGCCGAGTGTCGCGATGCCTTCCGTCAGACGGCCCATGTAGAACTCCACCGGGCTGTCGAAGCCTTTCATCATCTCGCGGATCTGGTTTTGCAGCGCCGGCTCCTGCTGGTCAAACTCCAGCAGCGCGCGCGGGTGCACGCCAATCATACGGTTGATGATAAATTCGAGACGCGCGAGACCCACGCCCTCATTCGGCAGGCAGGCGAAATCAAACGCGCGGTCCGGGTTGCCGACGTTCATCATCACTTTCAGCGGCAGATCCGGCATGGTATCGACGCTGGAGCTTTTGACGCTGAAATCGAGAAGATCGGCATAGACGTAGCCGGTATCCCCTTCGGCGCAGGAAACCGTCACTTTTTCGTCATCTTTAATACGCTCGGTGGCGTCGCCGCAGCCAACCACCGCCGGAATGCCCAGCTCGCGGGCGATGATCGCCGCGTGACAGGTACGCCCGCCGCGGTTGGTGACAATCGCCGCCGCTTTTTTCATGATAGGTTCCCAGTCCGGGTCGGTCATGTCGGTGACCAGCACATCGCCTGGCTGAATACGGTTCATCTCGCTGATGTCATGAATGACCTTCACGGTGCCCGCGCCAATGCGATGGCCGATGGCGCGGCCTTCCGCTACCACTTTCCCCTGCGAATGCAGCGTGTAGCGCTCCATCACCTGGCCGCGCGAGCGCACGGTTTCCGGGCGCGCCTGGACGATAAACAGCTTACCGGTGTGGCCATCTTTAGCCCACTCGATATCCATCGGGCGGCCATAGTGTTTCTCAATCTGTACGGCCTGTTTCGCCAGCTCCTGCACCTCTTCCGGCGTGATGCAGAAACGGTCGCGTTCAGCCTGCGGCACATCTTCGATGCGCACCTGCTTGCCGTGCTCTTGGGTATCGGCATACACCATACGGATTTTTTTCGAGCCCATGGTGCGGCGCACAATCGCCGGACGGCCTTCCGCCAGCCCCGGTTTATGCACGTAGAATTCGTCAGGGTTGACCGCGCCCTGCACTACCATTTCACCAAGACCATACGCGGCGGTGATAAAGACCACCTGGTCGAAGCCCGATTCGGTATCAATGGAGAACATCACGCCGGAGGCGGCGAGATCGGAGCGCACCATGCGCTGCACGCCCGCCGAGAGCGCGACGCCGCGGTGATCGTATCCCTGATGCACGCGGTAAGAGATGGCGCGGTCGTTAAACAGCGAGGCGAACACATGTTTCACCGCCACCATCACCGCATCGATGCCCTGTACGTTAAGGAAGGTTTCCTGCTGGCCTGCGAAGGAGGCGTCCGGCATATCTTCGGCGGTGGCGGACGAGCGCACCGCAAAGGAGGCGTCGGCGTCATCGGCGGAGAGTTGCTCGTAGGCTTCGCGGATCGCCTGCTCCAGCTCCGGCTGGAAGGGGGTGTCGATAATCCACTGACGGATCTGCGCGCCCGCTTTCGCGAGCTCAGTGACGTCGTCGATATCGGTTTTATCCAGCAGTTCATAGATACGCTGGTTAACGCCACGGCTTTCGAGGAACTGATTAAACGCCACGGCAGTGGTCGCAAACCCGTTAGGCACAGAAACGCCCATACCGGACAGGTTAGTAATCATTTCACCGAGGGAGGCGTTTTTGCCCCCAACTCTGTCTACATCATTCATGCCGAGCTGGTTATACCAAAGTATGAGCGATGACGAGCCATTGTTGGACATCGAAGCAATCCTTTTATGATATGAACGGAATTAAGAAACACCTGACAGCCGTTTTAGCCTGGCATAGAAAACGCTGCGGGAAAAACGGTGAATCGTTCAAGCAAATTGAAAATTTCAAATTTTCAGATAAATTCCGGATTGGGTAACTTCTTGATTAGGCTGGATTACTCTTTTGCACTATGATTTACAGTGATATTTGCTGACAGGAACGCATCATTCGCCAGGAAAAAAAACAGCGTTTCAATATTAAAAATGAGAGAAGTGCCATGCCCCCGGTATAAGCATTATTTTATGCTTAAGATGATACTCAACCTGAATTAAGGACGGATACAATGGATAATGTTGTCGATCGCCAGGTCTTTTATATTTCTGATGGAACCGCTATCACCGCAGAAGTATTAGGCCATGCGGTGATGTCGCAATTCCCGGTCAGCATCAACAGCATTACCCTGCCGTTTGTGGAAAACGAGAGCCGCGCCAGAGCGGTGAAAGAGCAGATTGACGCCATCTACCAGCAGACCGGCGTGCGCCCGCTGGTCTTCTACTCCATCGTGCTGCCTGAGGTACGCGAGATTATTCTGCAAAGCCAGGGATTTTGTCAGGATATCGTTCAGGCGCTGGTCGCCCCGCTTCAGGAAGAGCTTCGTCTCGATCCGTCGCCCGTCGCCCACCGCACCCACGGTCTCAACCCAGCCAACCTGAATAAATATGATGCGCGCATCGCGGCGATTGATTACACGCTCGCCCATGACGACGGTATTTCGATGCGCAATCTCGATCAGGCGCAGGTGATCCTGCTTGGCGTCTCGCGCTGCGGCAAAACGCCCACCAGTCTTTATCTGGCGATGCAGTTCGGCATCCGGGCCGCCAACTACCCCTTTATTGCCGACGATATGGATAACCTGAACCTTCCGGCGGCGCTGCGCCCGTTCCAGCACAAACTGTTTGGACTGACGATTAACCCGGAGCGGCTGGCGGCCATCCGCGAAGAGCGGCGCGAGAATAGCCGCTACGCCTCGATGCGCCAGTGCCGGATGGAAGTGGCCGAAGTGGAAGCGCTCTACCGCAAACATCAGATCCGCTACATCAACAGTACCAACTATTCGGTGGAAGAGATCGCCACCAAAATCCTCGACATCATGGGGCTTAATCGCCGCATGTACTGACAAACTAGTACAAAGGTGCGAGAGTCTGTGTTAGGGTAACGTCACGTGGCCCGGTGAATCTTTTAATAGCCTTGTATTCAGGGCGGATTGGTTTATCGTGATGCCCATCACTTCCGGCACTGATGCCGATGAAGCAACAGATTCTGAGACACCCATGATTAAAACCGATGAACTTCGTACTGCGCGCATCGACAGCCTGATTACCCCGGCGGAACTCGCAGAACGCTACCCCGTGACGCCGGCGGTCGCAGGCCATGTGCTTGACGCCCGTCGTCGCATTGAAAAAATCCTTAACGGCGAAGACCCGCGCCTGTTGGTGATTATTGGCCCCTGCTCGATTCACGATCCACACGCGGCCATTGATTACGCCCACCGTCTGGCGCGAGCGCGCGAGAAATACGATTCCCGTCTGGAAATCGTCATGCGTACCTACTTTGAGAAGCCGCGCACCGTGGTGGGCTGGAAAGGCCTGATCTCCGACCCGGATCTGAACGGCAGCTACCGCGTGAATCACGGTATCGAACAGGCGCGCCGCCTGCTGCTGGAGGTGAACGCACTGGGCGTGCCGACCGCGACAGAGTTTCTCGATATGGTGGTCGGGCAGTATATTTCCGATCTCATTAGCTGGGGCGCTATCGGCGCGCGCACCACCGAGAGCCAGATCCACCGCGAAATGGCCTCGGCGCTCTCGTGCCCGGTAGGCTTTAAAAACGGCACCGACGGCAACACGCGTATCGCGGTGGACGCCATTCGCGCCGCGCGCACCAGCCACATGTTCCTCTCGCCGGATAAACATGGCCGCATGACGATTTACCAGACCAGCGGCAACCCGTACGGGCACATCATTATGCGCGGCGGTAAAACGCCGAATTATCATGCCGAAGCCATTCGCGACGCCTGTGAAGCGCTGCGGGAATTTGATTTACCGCAGCGGCTGGTGGTGGATTTCAGCCACGGCAACTGTCAGAAACAGCACCGCCGTCAGCTTGATGTCTGTGATGATATCTGCCAGCAGATCCGCGCGGGTTCAACCGGTATCGCAGGCGTGATGGTGGAAAGCTTTCTGGTTGAAGGCACCCAGAAAATCACGCCCGGCACGCCGCTCACCTACGGCCAGTCGATTACCGACCCGTGTCTTGGCTGGGATGACAGCGAAACGCTGCTGGAACGGCTCGCCAGGGCGGTGGAAAGCCGTCTCTGAAAAGTGCTTTCTGCGTGCATACTAAAAAGGGAAACCCAGGGTTTCCCTTTTTTACGCGCCGACGTTAAAGCATCAGCTTGAACAGCTCACTTCCAGATGCTTACCCCAGTCCGGCGGGCGATGGGTGTAGTCATCATCGCGATCGGCGAAGGGGTTACGCAGTGCCTCCAGCAGTCGTGACAGCTCGCTGGCGTCGTCACGCTCCGCGGCTTCGATGGCGCGCTGGGCCAGCCAGTTGCGCAGCACCAGAGCCGGGTTAACGGATTTCATCAGCCGCTGACGCGCATCATCCTCCACGCCCTCTTCTTCCAGCCGCGCGCGGTAACGGGCAAACCAGGCGTCAAAGGTGGCGCGGTCGATAAACTCATCTCGCAGTGGCGAGGCAGACGAGCGCTGTTCCGTCTCGCTCAGCATTCGGAAGGTGCGCGTGTAGTCGCTCCCTTCGCGCGCCATCAGGGTAAGCAGCTCGCGCAGATAGTCGTTGTCGCCCTCTTTTTCGACGGTAAAGCCGAGTTTAGCGCGCATCTGGCGGCCCCACTCGCGCAGCAGCGCGGGCTGATAATCGTCCAGCAGCGCATTGAGCCGCTCGGCCGGAATAATCGGCGAGAGCGCCTGCGCCAGACGTTGCAGGTTCCACAGGCCAACGCCCGGCTGGTTGTCAAAAGCGTAACGTCCCTGGTAATCCGTATGGTTGCAGATAAAGCCCGGCTGGTAGTCGTCGAGAAAACCGTAAGGACCGTAATCCATCGTCAGCCCGAGGATCGACATGTTGTCGGTGTTCATTACACCGTGTGCGAAACCGACGCACTGCCAGCTCGCCATCAGACGCGCAGTGCGCGTGACGACCTCCCCAAACCAGAGCGCGAAACGATCTTCCTCCTGCGCCAGATGCGCAAAGTGGTGTTCAATCACATACTGCGCCAGTTCACGGACGCGCTCCGGTTCACGACGGTAGTAAAAATGCTCGAAATGGCCGAAGCGCACATGGCTTTCGGCGATACGCATCAGCATCGCACCGCGCTCGGTGGTTTCACGACGCACCGGCGTGTCGCTGGTGACAATGGTGAGCGCGCGGGTGGTGGGAATACCAAGCCCGTGCATCGCTTCTGAGGCGAGAAATTCGCGCACCGTCGAGCGCAGCACCGCGCGGCCATCGCCCATTCGCGAATAGGGTGTGAGGCCCGCGCCTTTCAGATGCCAGTCCAGTTTGCGACCATCGCTGAGCTGCTGTTCGCCGAGCAAAATACCGCGACCATCGCCGAGCTGGCCTGCCCAGACGCCGAACTGATGGCCGCTGTAAACCTGTGCCAGCGGCGCCATGCCCGGCAGCAGCGTTTCGCCGCCCCAGACACCTGCCGGCCCCTGATAGTCAAACAGCGTTTCCGGGAGTTCCAGCGCCTGCGCCAGCGGTGCGTTATGACAGAGCAGACGGCTGTTGTTGAGTGGCGTGGGCGTTAATTCTGTATAAAAACCTGGCAGTTCATCGCGCCAGGTGGCGGTAAAACGGGGATGTTGGCTCATGGCTCCTCCTGCACTAAGTGTAGTGCGTTATGGAGGCATTAAACACGGTAGAGGTTTAAGGTTATTGCGCCATAGCGAGTGTCAGAACGAGGGTTTCACCATCCATTGCGGGCCACAGTGTGCCCTGAGCGCCACTAAAACCGAGACGGCGCGCTTCTTCTAATGTTTCATCGTTATCGACACCAGGCAGGATCAGCGTCTGGCAACTGGGGCCGACCTGATTGGCGATCGCATACATAAACGGCTCAAACATCCCGCCCGCGCGGCGTTTCTGCACGAACGTTTTATCGAGTGCGACCCGGCGGAACAGACCGTCGAAGATCGCGCGCCCCGTGGCAGCACCAGCACCAAAGTTGCTCAGCATTAATGGAAAATAACGCGAAAGTGAAAACATCGTTTTATTTTCTTTACCCTTATTAAGTTCAGGAAAATTCTCATTAATACCTAACTCAAGAAACGGTAATTGCGCGAGGCGAGCCCGTAATGTCGGGCTGGATAAAATCGCACTGGCTATCTTCTGATCAATGTTTACAACGGCGAACAGCGAATTTTTTATAAATGCTTCACGCCACTTTTCAAGCAAACTTATTTTTTCGTAAAAAAGCATTAATCTTTCTTCAGAATTAATTCGTGGGATAATGAATTCCGTCGGAAAGCGAATCTGCGCATTCAGGCTGGTAAAATGGGCAATAACTTCCATGCCCAGCAGCCCCCCGGAAGTGTGGGCGATCGGGGCGAACAGCAGATGAGACTGATACCGTGTATCGAGCGAAACAATCATATTGTCTGCCCTGCGCGTTATTAATGGGAGCCCGCTATACTGTATTAAGTCGCTACCACGTGCAACCAGGTTGATTCTGTTAGACTATTTATCCTGCCGTTTCGGCATCAATTTCAGATTACTCCTTACAGAATGAGCTTATCCTGGTATTTCATTTTTCACCAGCGCCAGTCAGATCCTTTACAGAATCACGCTCCATCATTTTTGGCGTGAATATTTGCTGCTCAGTTTCTTCTTCCAGTAATTTTTTCGCGCCGTAACGTGCCATTTCCGTAATTGGGAAGTGAACGCTGGTCAGACGTGGACGAACAAAATCGGCGCGCTCGCCGCTGTCATAACAGATACAGGAAATATCGTGCGGGATCCTTAAGCCTTTTTCATTAATCGCGAGCATGGCCCCCACGGCCATCTCTTCGTTACAGCAGTAAACCGCCGTTGGCTGGTGACGCTCAAGCAGCGCCTGCATGTTCAGATAGCCGCCCTGGAGCGAGTAATCCGCCTCCAGACAGGCCACCGGCGTCAGGCCTGCCGTTTCCATGACATCAAGAAAGCCCTGCAGACGCAAACGGCTGGAGGCGCGTGAAAGTGGGCCGTGGAGACAGGCAATGGCCGTGTGGCCACGCGTGAGAAAATAGCGGGTGGCAAGCGCACTGGCCCCCCGATGATCAAACGTGACGCAGCGGGATTCCAGCCCCGGCACGTCGCGATCGAGGATGACAAAGCGTCGCCCCGCCGCCGCCATCGCGCGCAGCGCGTCGTCTTCCAGCATACGCACGTGCAGCAACAGGCCGTCGCAGCGCAGATTATAGAGCTGGCTGATGGCGTCACGTTCGTTTTGCGCGCTGTCACGCCCCTGCGTCACCAGCAGCTGTTTGCCGTGGCGCTGCGCCTCGCTCTGTACGGTATCCATCAGCGCGCCGAAAAAGCCGCCGCGGTAAGAGGTGGTGACGAGCCCAATGGTATGGCTCTGGCTGGAAGCGAGCGCGCGCGCCGCCGGATTAGGCGAATAGCCGAGCGCCTGAATCGCCGCTTCGACGCGCGCTCGGGTTTGTGATTTGACGTTGGTGTCGCCGTTGACCACGCGTGACACCGTGGCACGTGACACGCCCGCATGGGCGGCGACATCTTCCAGAGTAACCATCAGGCGATCCCTTTCATCTGTGAGGCCACCTGATAGTACCCGAAATTTTCGCGCCGGGTGAGCTTATCCCCGGAATTGCGGCAGGTAGTCGCGGTTCAGCGTCAACACTTCTTCGAGCAGTGATTGGGCAAGTACCGCGTCGCCCACCAGCGGGTTGGTCACGAGCGCCAGCAGTCCGCTGTCGCGACAGCCTTCCACCGCCGCCTTAATGGTGAGCCGTTCATACGTTTTCACCTGCACCGTTAAGGCGTGCATCGCAGGCGGCAACGCGCCGAACACCAGCGGGTGCGCGCCCTGCGCGTCCACCACGCAGTTGGTTTCGACCACGGCGTCATCCGGCAGCCCGTGAATAGCCCCGCGGTTGGCAGTGTTAACCACAAGCGTTGTGCCGCGGTCGTTATGAATGGCATCGATAAGCTCCAGCGCCACCTGCGAATAGAACGCGCCGCCGCGAAAGCTGAGCTGCTCCGGTTTTTGCGCCAGGTGCGGATCGCTGTACAGCTCGAAGAGTTCGCGCTCTACCGCCATCACCTGTTCGGCGCGGGTGCCACGACCGCGCGCCGCCTCAATCTCTTCTTCCAGCATCTGACGACTTAAGTAGAAATAGCGGTGGTACGGGCACGGAATAGCGCCGAGCGCGCGCAGCAGCGGCGCGGGCCACGGGGCTTCCTGGATGTTGTTCATGGTGAGCGTCGCCCCGTTACACAGTTTGTCGAGCACCTCCTGCGTGCGGTCCTCGCCGCGCACCGTCACCTGATGCACCCACACCATATGATTCAGCCCCGCAAACCGCAGCGCCACCTCCTGCGATGGCGCGCCCAGCATCGCGGCTATCATATGGTGCATGGTGACGGGCACATTACACAGCCCGATGATTTTCGCCCGGCTGTGGCGCTGCACCGCCTCGGTGACAATCGCCGCCGGATTGGTGAAGTTGATTATCCAGGCGTCCGGCGCCAGCGCTTCCACTTTGCGGGCGATATCCAGCAATACCGGAATGGTGCGTAGCGCTTTCGCAAAACCGCCGACGCCGGTGGTCTCCTGGCCAATCAGCCCATATTTCAGACCGAGCCGCTCGTCGGCGGCGCGCGCCGGGAGCTGGCCCACACGCAGTTGCGTCAGCACAAAGCGCGCGCCGCGAATCGCTTCATCGGGCGTGAAATGCACCGTCACGCGCACGTGTGCCAGCCCGTTTTTATCAAGCATACGGCGCGTCAGCCCCGCGATGATCTCTACTTTCTCGCGCCCCGGCTCGACATCCACCAGCGCAAGTTCATGCAGCCTGATGCTCGCTTTGCGGGCGATAAGCCCTTCCACCAGCTCCGGCGTATAGCTGCTGCCACCGCCGATAATGGCGATTTTAATAGTCTGTTCGGTCATGAGGTTCTCCCTGTGGTGTGGGCCGAAGCGGCGACGGCATCGCTTTCCTGCGCCTGCGCGCGCTCCTGGCTGATAAGCTGTTTTTCGTACACTTTAAAGAAGGGGTACCAGAGCAGGCCGTCCACGACCAGCAGAACGACCACCAGCAGTGCGGCACGCATATCCCAGGCGGCGGAAATCATCGCCCCGAGCGGCGCGGGCGCGGTCCAGGGCGCCATCGCCACCATTTTCTGCACCAGATCCATCTCCAGCGCCACATACGCCAGCACGGCGTTAACCAGCGGTACCAGCAGCAGCGGTACAAACAGTGTCGGGTTCATCACCACAGGCGCCCCGAACAGCAGCGGCTCGTTAATGTTAAAGACTGCCGGCACAATACTCAGCCGCCCGATGGTTTTCAGATGCGCCGAGCGGCTTCGCAGGTACAGCAGCGCCAGCACCAGCGTTGAACCGGATCCGCCGATACACACATAGAACGCCCAGAACGGCGCCGTGAGAACCTGCGTGGTCTGCGCGCCCTGAGAGAGCAGCGCCGCATTGGCGGCGATATTCGCCATGAACAGCGGGTTCAGTAACCCCTGCACCAGATTGTCGCCGTGGATACCCGCAAACCAGAGCAGATTCGCCAGCAGCACACAGAGTAAAATCGCAGGCAGGCTGTCGCCTGCGGCAATCACCGGCTGGAAAAGCTGCATCACCGCCGCCGGGATAAGCATCTGGAATTCACTCTGCATGACCAGGCTTAACGGGTAGAGAGTGAGCAGAATGCCGGTCATCGGCAACAGCAGATCAAACGAGCGCGCGATAGCGGGCGGTACCTGCTCCGGCAGGCGCAGCGTAATGCCATATTTTTTAAGCAGCCGCGTCAGCTCAACCGACCAGACAGCGCACAGCAGCGCGGTAAACACACCCTGCCCGCCGAGGAAATCGAGCGACAGTTTATTATCAGCCTGCGGCGCGGCCACGAGCAGAAAGGCGGTCAGTGAGAGCAACCCGGCGGTAAGACCGTCCAGCTGGTACGATTTTGCGAGGCTATAGGCCGTCCCGACAGAAACAAACACGCTCATTAACCCCATCGTCATAAAAAACGGCATGGTGATGGTGTTCCAGTGCGCTTTGGCAAAGCCGAGCCAGAGCCTGCCGAAGGCAGACGTCGTCGCCTCATCAAACGGCGGATTGGCGATGATAAGCATGATGCTGCCAATAATGAGAAACGGCATGGCGCAGATAAAACCATCGCGAATAGCGATGATATGCCGCTGGGTGCCGATACGTCCGGCGAGCGGCGCGATATGGCGCTCGACCAGCGCCATCACTCCGGTATAAAGACTCATGACGCACCCCGTGTTGCGTGATACATGCGAATTCCCCCGTTACGTGACATTAAAATGAGAGCGCTCTCAATACATAATCACTGTAACTCAGTCGGTAAAACGCCATTGTGAGAGCGCTCTCATTATGGTTATAAAAAAGACAGAACAGATAAACATCGGGAGAAATCCCACCGCGGACGCGGTGGGCGAGCACTAGATGCGGCGCGCCTGCCAGAACTTTTTGCGCCAGTAGACATTATCAAGAGAAGAGCGCATCACGCCGCGGCTGGTGGAGGCGTGGATAAACTGGTTATCGGTGTCGTAGATGCCGACATGGAGGCCGTTTTGTCCGGAGCCAGTTTTAAAGAAGACTAAATCGCCAGGCAGCAGCTCGTCCTTGTCAATTTCAGTCCCGATCTCCGCCTGCTGACGGGTTTCGCGTGGCAGCATCAGCGAGAAACGATCGCGGAAGGTCATCATCACAAAGCCGGAACAGTCCACGCCACCGCGGCTCATGCCGCCGTAGCGGTAAGGCGTGCCGTACCAGTGGTTCAGCTGGTCGTTGAGTTCAGCAATCACGGTGATGGAGTCGGAAAGTCGTGCGTTTGGCGGCGGCGCGCGGTGGGAGCTACATCCCGCCAGAAGCAGCGTCGCAACAAGAAAGATCCATAGCCGCATTTTTCAGGCAAATCCTCTGGCCTTGTGATTTTTCGCTAATGTAGCCGCCAGCGCGTCGGCTGGCAAGATGGTCGCGCTCAGAGCGCATTGATAAGCATACTGTGGCCGTCAATCTGTAAACGGCGAAACGGCAAGCCGTAAGCCTCGCCGAGCCGCGAGGGCGTCATTACCTCATCACGCGCGCCCTGGGCAAGCATTTTCCCGTCGCGCAGCAGCCAGACGCGCTGCGCATGACGCAGCGTATGGTTCAAATCGTGACTGCTCATCGCCACCGCTATCCCCGCCTGCGACAACAGAGCCAGAAGCCTGTCGAGCGCGGCCTGCTGCGCGACGTCCAGACTGTTCATCGGCTCGTCGAGGATCAGCAGCCTGCCGTGGGGATGATTGCGCGGGTGGATTTGTAAGATAACGCCGGCGAGACGCACGCGCTGCCATTCGCCGCCGGAGAGCGCGTTAACCGGACGCGTCAGCTTGTCGTCAAGCATCAGACTGCGCGTCACCTCTTCCAGCGCGGCGGCGCACTGCGCGCCACCGTGCAGCGTCAGATAGTGCCAGACCGGCATGGCGAACGGCGGCGTCTGCTGCTGCGTCAGATACGCCCGCTGACGCGACAGCGTGGCCGCGCTCAGCGACGTAAGCGGTTGGCCGTCCAAGAAGATTTCGCCTGCGCCATCAGACAGGCCCGCCATACGATGCAGCAGCGTGCTTTTGCCCGCCCCATTAGGGCCGACAAGATGGACAATATCGCCCGCCTCAAGCGTCGCGCAAAGCGGCCCAAGGCGGGTGCCCACCGCGACATCACGCAGCTGCATCAAAGGCATCGTTACTTCGCCAGCGCCAGCTTAATAGCTTCCATTACGATGGGATCTTCCGGCGTCATATCCGGTGAGAAGCGCTGGATCACCTGACCGTCGCGGCCCACGAGGAATTTTTCAAAGTTCCAGAGGATGTCGTCCGGGTAAAGCGGCGCGCGGCCTTTACTCGCCATACGCTCATAGAAACCGCTCTGCTCCGGCGCGACAGCTTTCGGCGCGGCGGCGATGAGCTTCTGATACAGCGGGTGGCGGTTGTCGCCGTTGACGTCGATTTTGCTGAACATCGGGAACGTCACGCCGTAAGTGGTGCTGCAGAACGTTTTAATTTCGTCTTCGCTGCCCGGCTCCTGACCCAGGAATTGGTTGCACGGGAAGCCCAGTACGCGAAAGCCGGACGGCTCCCAGGCTTTGTGAATATTTTCCAGCTGCTCATACTGGGGCGTCAGCCCGCACTTTGAGGCGACGTTAACGATCAGCAGCACTTTGCCTTTGTACTGCTCAAGCGAAATGGTTTCACCGTCAATGGTGGTCACTTCGGTATTCAGAATGTCGTGTTGCATAGCTTCCCCTTAAAAAGAGTGAGATGGAACTAGCGTCCAGCCTTTAATAATAGCCAGATAAATACCGGCGCGCCCAGGGTGGCGGTGACTACGCCAATCGGCAGCTCTGCGGCCGCGAGCGTCAGACGCGCGATGATATCGGCCGCGAGCAGCACCCCGCCGCCTGCCAGCATCGCGGCGGGCAGTAATGCCCGGTGGTCGGTAATGCCGCACAGGCGCAACATATGCGGCACCACAAGGCCGACAAAACCAATCGCGCCAGCGAGCGCCACGCTGACGCCCGCAAGCCAGCCAGTTGCGATGACCAGCGCGTTGCGCGACAGCCAGACCGGCAGACCAAGCTGACGCGCGGACGTTTCGCCGAGAGAAAGCATATTCAGCGCCCTCGCCTGCATCCCGCCCCAGACGAGCGGCGGAAGCAGCGCGAGCATCAGCCAGCCCTGCTGCCAGTCGATGCCGCTGAAACCGCCCATCATCCAGTACATGAGCTGGCGCAGATCAAGACTGGTGGAAAAATAGACGGCCCAGGTCATGAGCGCGCTACAGACGATGCCGAGCGCGACGCCTGCCAGCAACAGACGGCTGGTGGAGAGATGACGCCGCGCGAAATGCAGCAAAATAAGCGTGGCGATAAGCGCGCCCGCGATGGCGCACAGCCCGAGCGACCAGCCTGGCAGCACGCCGCCGCCGAGCATCACCGCCGCAACCAGCCCCACGCCCGCGCCGTTAGAAACGCCAAGAAGCCCGGGTTCTGCGAGCGGGTTTTCAAACAGCGCCTGCATCATCGTGCCGCAGAGCGCAAGCGCCGCGCCCACCAGCACAACGGCAAACGTTCGCGGCAGCCTGATTTGCCAGACGAACAGTTTCCCTGCTTCACTTGTCCATGCCGCAGGCCAGAGCCAGACATCGCCCGCGCAGAGGCTCACCATGACCGCCAGTACGAGCGCCAGCGCAAGGCCCATGAGCACGCGTCGCTCGCGGCGGCGTTGGGTATGAATACACAAGGAAAGTGAGGCGAGTTGAGATTTCATGCCTTTGATTTTACGGCTCGTCTGACACAGGACAAAGAAAAAAGGCCGCGGGATGCGGCCTTTTTGGTCAGGTCAGATTAATTTTCTTTCGGCGAAGCGTTCTCTACGCGACTTTTCAACTTCTGCCCCGGGCGGAAGGTAACCACACGGCGAGCCGTAATGGGAATATCTTCACCGGTTTTCGGGTTGCGTCCGGGACGTTGGTTCTTATCACGCAGGTCAAAATTACCGAAACCGGAGAGTTTTACCTGCTCGCCATTTTCCAGAGCGCGACGGATCTCTTCGAAAAACAGCTCTACCAGTTCTTTGGCATCCCGCTTGCTAAGCCCAAGCTTATCAAACAGATATTCTGACATTTCAGCTTTTGTAAGCGCCATAGGTTCAATCCCTCAATGATGCCTGGAATCGCTCTTTTAGTGCCGTTACACATTTTGCAACAGTAGCGGCAATCTCGTCTTCTTCGAGTGTACGGCCGGTATCCTGAAGGATCAGGCTGATGGCAAGGCTCTTATAACCCTCCGCAACACCCTTACCGCGGTACACGTCAAATAAGTTTACGCCAACTACCTGATTTGCGCCAACTTTCTTACACTCGGCCAAAATATCTGCTGCCGGTACGTTTTCAGCGACCACAACGGCGATGTCGCGGCGGTTCGCCGGGAAGCGGGAAACCTCCTGCGCCTGCGGTATGGCACGCTCGGAAATCTTGCTCCAGAGCAGCTCAAACACCAGTGTGCGGCCATTGAGGTCAAGCTTACGCTCAAGCTCAGGATGCACAACGCCAATAAAACCAATGCGTTCGCCTTTTAAATAAATGGCAGCACTTTGGCCGGGATGCAAGGCCGGATTGGCTTCTGCACGGAACTCAATTTCAGATAATTTACCCGTAAGTTCCAGAACCGACTCCAGCGTCCCTTTCAAATCGTAGAAGTCAACGCTGGCTTTCGCCAGATCCCAGTGCTCCTCATAACGGTTGCCGCACAGCGCGCCTGCCAGCATAAGATCCTGGCGAATGCCGAGGTCTGCCTGTGTATCAGGCACAAAGCGCAGGCCCGTTTCAAAGATACGAACGCGGCTCTGCTGACGGTTCTGGTTATAAACGACCGTGGTAAGCAGACCGCTCAGCAGCGACAGGCGCATCGCCGACATTTCGCTGGAGATCGGGCTTGGCAGGATCAGCGCTTCTTCACCCGGATGCAGCAGCTGCTGCACTTTTGGATCGACGAAGCTGTAGGTGATCACTTCCTGGAAGCCGTGATCGTTTAGCAGCGTTTTCACACGTTTGAGCGAGAGATCCGCTTCACGATGGTTGCCCATTACCAGCGAGGCCTGTACCGGCTCGTTCGGAATGTTGTCGTAGCCGTAAACGCGGGCCACTTCTTCCACCAGATCTTCTTCAATCGCGATGTCAAAACGCCATGACGGCGCGACCGCCTGCCACTCGTCCTGCCCTTCCGTCACCTCACAACCGAGCCGCTTAAGGATATCGGTGACCTGTGCATCGGCAATGTGATGGCCGATCAGGCGATCGAGTTTACTGCGGCGCAGCGTGATGGTCGCGCGCGTCGGCAGATGAGTTTCGCTTGTGACATCGATAACCGGGCCTGCTTCGCCGCCGCAGATATCAAGCAGCAGACGCGTGGCGCGCTCCATCGCTTTAAACTGCAGTTGCGGGTCAACGCCGCGCTCGTAACGGTGAGAAGCGTCGGTGTGCAGGCCATGACGGCGTGCGCGGCCGGTGATGGCGAGCGGCGAGAAGAAGGCGCATTCCAGCAGGACGTTGCGGGTTTCGCCGTTAACACCGGAGTGCTCGCCGCCGAAAATACCGCCCATCGCCAGCGCTTTTTGATGGTCAGCAATCACCAGAGTGTCAGCGTTCAGGGTCGCTTCGTTGCCGTCCAGCAGCGTCAGCGTTTCGCCCTCTTTCGCCATACGCACTACGATACCGCCGTCGATACGGTCGAGATCGAACGCGTGCATCGGCTGGCCCAGTTCAAGCAGCACGTAGTTAGTTACGTCAACCACGGCATCAATAGAACGAATGCCGCAGCGGCGCAGTTTTTCACGCATCCACAGCGGCGTCGGCGCGGTCACATCGATGCCTTTCACAACGCGGCCCAGATAGCGCGGGCAGGCGTCTACGGCGTCGACCTGAATCGGCAGCGTATCGTTGATGGTCGCCGCAACCGGCGCGATGTCCGGCGCATTCAGCGGCTCGGCATTAAGCACGGCGACATCGCGCGCCACACCGATAATACCCAGGCAGTCGGCGCGGTTCGGCGTCACGCTGATTTCGATGGTGTTGTCATCAAGCTTCAGGTATTCGCGAATATCCGTACCAATCGGCGCGTCGGCCGGCAGTTCGATAATGCCGCTGTGATCGTCGGAAATCCCAAGCTCAGAGAACGAGCACAGCATCCCTTCGGACGGCTCGCCGCGCAGTTTCGCCGCTTTGATTTTAAAATCGCCCGGCAGGACCGCGCCGACGGTCGCTACCGCCACTTTCAGCCCCTGACGGCAGTTCGGCGCGCCGCAGACGATATCGAGCAGGCGTTCGCCGCCCACGTTGACTTTCGTGACGCGCAGTTTGTCGGCATTCGGATGCTGGCCGCATTCGACGACTTCGCCCACGACCACGCCGTGAAACGAGCCCGCGACCGGCTCCACGCCATCCACTTCGAGACCCGCCATCGTGATTTGATTCGCCAGCGCCTCGCTGTCGAGGGCCGGATTAACCCACTCGCGTAACCACAGTTCGCTAAATTTCATTGTTCTGTCCTGCCCTTATTTAAACTGTTTGAGGAAACGCAGATCGTTTTCGAAGAAAGCGCGCAGATCGGTCACGCCATAGCGCAGCATGGTGAGACGTTCCATGCCCATGCCGAACGCGAAGCCGGAGTAAACTTCCGGATCGATGCCGACATTACGCAGCACGTTCGGATGCACCATGCCGCAGCCCAGCACTTCCAGCCACTTGCCGTTTTTCCCCATAACGTCCACTTCTGCGGAAGGCTCGGTAAATGGGAAGTAAGACGGACGGAAACGAATCTGCAGATCTTCTTCAAAGAAGTTACGCAGGAAGTCGTGCAGCGTGCCTTTCAGATTGGTGAAACTGATGTTTTTATCGACGATCAGCCCTTCCATCTGATGGAACATCGGCGTGTGGGTCTGATCGTAGTCGTTACGATAAACACGGCCCGGCGCGATGATGCGAATTGGCGGCTGCTGATTTTTCATGGTGCGGATCTGCACGCCAGAGGTCTGGGTACGCAGCAGGCGCGTTGCGTCGAACCAGAAAGTATCGTGATCCGCACGTGCCGGGTGGTGCCCCGGAATGTTCAGCGCGTCGAAGTTGTGATAGTCATCTTCAATCTCCGGGCCGGTCGCTACCGTAAAACCGAGTTCACCGAAAAAGCTTTCGATACGATCAATAGTACGGGTGACCGGATGCAGACCGCCATTCTCCACGCGGCGGCCCGGGAGCGAAACATCGATAGTTTCTGCCGCCAGACGGGCATTCAGCGCGGCGCTTTCCAGCTCATTTTTACGCGCGTTCAGCGCCTGCTGAACCTGCTCTTTGGCTTCGTTGATAACCGCGCCCGCGGCCGGGCGCTCTTCCGGCGGCAGTTCGCGCAGGGTGGTCATCTGAAGGGTCAGATGCCCTTTTTTCCCTAAATATTCGACGCGTACGTTATCTAACGCGGCAACATCCTGGGCGCTGGTTATGGCCGCCTTTGCACTGGCAACCAGATCTGCGAGATGTGGCATGGTTTTCCTCGTTATTCGGCGCTTGCGCCGGTTTGTTGAACTCTGTCTTGTTATTCTTCTGTTTCAGGTGACACGCCTTGCGGCCAAATAAATCTGCGGCGCGTGTGTCGCCTGCCACTTGAAACAGACCCAAAAACGGCAGATATAAAAAAAGCCTCCTGATGGAGGCTTCTGGCGTTGATTTTCCGTTTCTTTTCTTACGCGCAAAGCCCCTCTGATTCAGGCGCTAAAGTAAAAAAAGAAGCGGAAAATGGCAGCGTTCATGCTTGCGTTACCCTGAGGCTTAATGGCGAATTCTCTTATTGAAAGGCGCGCCAGTAAAAATGTCAACAGATTGATATGGCAGAAATTAAAAGAGGGAGCGTGGCTCCCTCTTTCAACTGGCTTACGCCAGAGCTGCTTTCGCTTTTTCAACCAGGGCAGAGAATGCCACTTTGTCGAATACGGCGATGTCAGCCAGGATCTTACGGTCGATTTCAACAGAGGCTTTTTTCAGGCCGTTGATGAATTTGCTGTAAGAAATACCGTTCTGACGTGCTGCTGCGTTGATACGTGCAATCCACAGCTGACGGAACTGACGCTTACGTTGACGGCGGTCACGGTAAGCGTACTGACCTGCTTTGATAACAGCCTGGAAGGCAACGCGGTATACGCGAGAACGCGCACCGTAGTAGCCTTTAGCTTGTTTCAAAATTTTCTTATGACGTGCACGTGCAATCACACCACGTTTTACGCGAGCCATAGTGCTCTCCTGTATCTATTCTGTAAAAAAGTTAAAAGTTAAACGGCTTATGCGTACGGCAGGCACGCGATTACCAGACCCAGATCGCCTTTGGAAACCATGGCTTTCGGGCGCAGGTGACGTTTACGCTTGGTCGCTTTTTTGGTCAGAATATGACGCAGGTTAGCGTGCTTGTGCTTAAAACCACCTTTACCGGTTTTTTTGAAGCGCTTAGCAGCACCGCGTACGGTCTTAATTTTTGGCATCTTAATTACATCCACTTCGCATTGTTAATTAAACGAAACGTAGGCGAACAAAATCTGTGAAGCCCAAAGGCTCCACAGAAACTGTTACTTGAAGGCCTTACTGTTTCTTCTTAGGAGCGAGCACCATAATCATCTGGCGGCCTTCGATCTTCGTTGGGAAGGATTCGACTACTGCCAGTTCTTGCAAATCGTCTTTCACGCGGTTAAGCACTTCCATACCGATTTGCTGGTGGGCCATCTCACGACCGCGGAAGCGGAGCGTGATTTTGGCCTTATCGCCTTCTTCGAGAAAGCGAATCAGGCTGCGGAGTTTTACCTGATAGTCGCCTTCATCTGTACCAGGACGGAATTTAATTTCCTTAACCTGGATAACTTTTTGCTTCTTCTTCTGTTCCTTAGAAGACTTACTCTTTTCATAAAGGAACTTGCCGTAGTCCATGATACGACAAACTGGCGGCTCGGCGTTAGGGCTGATTTCAACTAAATCTACTCCAGCTTCTTCAGCCTTTTCGATAGCTTCTCTCAGACTCACAATTCCCAGCTGCTCGCCTTCCAGACCTGTTAAGCGAACTTCCTGGGCGCGAATCTCGCCATTGATACGATTCGGACGTGCCGTTTGAACTCGTTTTCCGCCTTTAATACCTTATTCCTCCAGTTGTTGAAGACTGCGGCTGCGAATCTCTTGCTGCAGCTTTTCAATTACGTCGTTAACGTCCAGGCTACCGAGGTCTTTACCACGGCGGGTACGAACGGCCACTTTGCCTGCTTCGACCTCTTTATCGCCACAAACTAACATGTATGGAACACGACGTAATGTATGCTCGCGGATTTTAAAGCCAATCTTCTCGTTTCTCAAGTCTGCTTTTACACGAATGCCTGCATTTTGTAGTTTACGGGTCAATTCGTTAACGTATTCAGACTGCGAATCGGTGATATTCATCACCACGACCTGTACCGGAGCAAGCCATGTCGGGAAGAACCCGGCGAACTCCTCGGTCAGGATACCGATAAAACGTTCCATCGAGCCCAGAATCGCGCGGTGAATCATCACCGGCACCTGGCGCTCGTTATTTTCGCCCACATAAGAAGCGCTCAGACGCGACGGCAGGGAGAAGTCGAGCTGTACGGTGCCACACTGCCAGGCGCGATCGAGGCAGTCATAAAGCGTAAACTCGATTTTCGGGCCGTAGAACGCCCCCTCACCCGGCTGATATTCAAACGGGATATTGTTTTCTTCCAGCGCAACCGCCAGGTCGGCTTCCGCACGGTCCCACATTTCGTCGGTACCAATACGTTTTTCCGGACGCGTGGAGAGCTTCACCACGATCTTTTCAAAGCCGAAGGTGCTGTACATGTCATAAACCATGCGAATACAGCTGTTCACTTCGTCGCGCACTTGCTCTTCCGTACAGAAGATATGGGCGTCGTCCTGCGTAAAACCACGTACGCGCATCAGGCCATGCAGTGCGCCCGAAGGCTCGTTACGGTGGCAGCTACCGAATTCCGCCATACGTAATGGCAGGTCGCGGTATGATTTTAGACCCTGATTAAAGATTTGCACGTGGCCCGGGCAGTTCATCGGCTTGATGCAGTATTCACGGTTTTCGGAAGAAGTCGTGAACATCGCGTCTTTGTAGTTATCCCAGTGGCCGGTTTTTTCCCACAGCACGCGGTCCATCATGAACGGACCTTTAACTTCCTGATACTGGTACTCTTTAAGCTTAGAGCGAACAAACGTTTCCAGCTCGCGGAAGATAGTCCAGCCGTCGTTATGCCAGAACACCATGCCCGGCGCTTCTTCCTGCATATGATACAGGTCGAGCTGCTTGCCGATTTTACGGTGATCGCGTTTCGCGGCCTCTTCCAGGCGCTGCAGGTACGCGTTCAGCGCTTTCTTATCCGCCCATGCGGTACCATAGATACGCTGCAGCATTTTGTTGCTGCTGTCGCCACGCCAGTAAGCGCCTGCGGTTTTCATCAGCTTAAAGTGATGGCAGAAGCGCATGTTCGGCACGTGCGGACCGCGGCACATATCTACATATTCTTCGTGGTGATACAGGCCCGGTTTATCGTCACGGGAAATATTTTCATCAAGAATAGCGACTTTATAGTTCTCGCCACGCTTCACAAACGTTTCGCGGGCTTCCTGCCAGCTCACTTTTTTCTTGATGACGTCGTAATTAGTTTCCGCCAGCTCATGCATACGCTTTTCGAGGGCGTCGATATCTTCCTGAGTCAGGGTATGGTCGAGATCGACATCGTAATAAAAGCCGTTGTCGATAACCGGGCCAATCGCCATTTTGGTATGGGGCCACAGCTGTTTGATGGCATGACCCAGCAGGTGCGCACAGGAGTGACGGATAATTTCCAGACCGTCTTCATCTTTCGCGGTAATAATCGCGAGCTGAGCGTCCTGTTCGATACTGTCGTGAGCGTCCACCAGCTCGCCATTCACGCGGCCTGCGATACAGGCTTTCGCGAGACCCGGACCGATATCCAGGGCAACATCCATGGGGCTGACAGCATGGTCGTAATGGCGTTGGCTGCCATCAGGAAGCGTTATAACAGGCATTATAAATCCTTATTCACAGTGGTGACCCACACGCAAGATCACATATGATTTGAAAAATTGTTTTGATTCAGTAAGTTATGTAGCCATCTGACCAACATTCGCCAAATTGGTACACACTTTTGGTACGCAACGCCTATTCCATATGGCTTTCAGGCTTTGCTTCTATACCCATGGTAACACTAATAAAATGGATAAAGCTATCCATGCTCAGATGGCAGGTACTCATGCCCGGAATGAGCGATAAGCGTCAGTTAGAGCGCAAAGTCTCTGTTTCCCGCTTCCTGGACTTAGCGCTCATCGCTGATTACGCCAGTAATAAAAGGCGCATTTATTCGGCAAGCTTCAGTAGCGCCTCGCCATCAAGGCGATAGCGTACCCATTCAGACTGCGCCACCGCGCCAATGCTGAGATAAAAATCGATGGCAGGCTGATTCCAGTCCAGCACGCTCCACTCAAGGCGACCACATTGCCTTTGCACCGCGCACCGGGCGATATGTTTTAACAGGCCCCTTCCCGCCCCTTTACCGCGATATTCAGGCGAAACATATAAATCTTCCATATAAATGCCGTTACGCCCGAGCCATGTGGAATAGCTGGTAAAGAAAACGGCATATCCTACGGCTTTATCGTCAATCTCGCATATCAGCGCTTCCGTTTTGCTGCCTACGCCAAAGAGCGTTTCCCGAATCTCCTCTGGCGTCGTGACCACTTCATGTGGGGCTTTTTCATAGACCGCCAGTTCATAAATCATTTCATAAATTGCCGTTGCATCTTCCGGACGGGCTGCGCGAATGGTGTAGCTCATTGGTTTTCCTGTTATCTCATCATGGGCAGACATTGATGGCGTTAAGCATACGGGGTAATGTCAGGAGAATTAAGTGCAATGAAATCACTCAATGATGAATATTATGCATCCCTCCTTAAGGCGTCTTGATTTAAATCTTTTACCGGTTTTTGACGCTATCTATCGGCACCGCTCCGTTCGCAAGGCTGCCGATGAACTGGCGATGAGCACTTCGGCCCTGAGCCACGCGCTGTCGCGGCTGCGCACCACGCTTAACGACCCGTTATTTTACCGGGAAGGCCACCGCATGTGCCCCAGCGTATACGCCACACAGCTTGCGCCTTCCATCGCTTCGGCACTGAAATTTCTCAATCAGGAGCTGACGCCACAGCCGGAGTTTGACCCGGCCAGCAGCACAGAGTGCTTACAGATTGCCATCACCGATTTCACCGCGTTTTGCATTTTTCCTGCCCTCATGCACCAGCTGCAGCGCGACGCGCCCGGCCTGCGTTTTGAGTTACGCTATTTACCCCACAGCCCGGCGCTGAATGAACTGCTGGCGGGCGAAATGGATCTGGCGCTTGGATTCAGCGCACCGGAGGATATCCGGCACGCGGAGCTGGACGAAATCAGCTGGCTGGAAGATGACTATGTTGTTATCAGCAGCGCACGCAGAGCGCAGCTGACCTTTGAGGATTATCTTGCAGCCAGACACGTGGTGGTAACGCCCTGGAATGAAAAGCAAGGCGTGCTTGATTCTCAGCTGGAAAAGATGGGCTATACGCGCCACATCGCGCTCAAAACCCCTTCTATGCTTGGCGCGCCGTTTATCGTTGCAGAAAGCGACTTACTCATGGCGCTTCCCCGCTTTGCCGCGCAGAAACTGCTGCCGGCAACCGATCTCAGAATATTTGAATTACCTTTCGAAGTACCGTCGTTTGAAGTGAAAATTTATTCGCATCAACGTAGTGGTAAACGCGGCGCAACCGACTGGCTTAAGCGCGTCCTGCAAGCGCTGGCAAGAGATAGGTAGCACGTGAAAATCACGTTCTCGTTAATTAAGCACTGGCGTTCCAGGCCTTCATTGAACAGGATTCCGGGGCATCAAGCCCAGGCACGGCGGCGTAACGCTCTTTTGCCCTGATGCTTGCATCAGAGACCGCCTGGTTCTGGGAGGTGAACTTTTCCGGACAATGACAGCACGTTAAACTGCGGGATTCATTTGCCGGCATCGTTCAGAAAGGAAAATAACGCCATGGCTCTGGAACCTGAAATTGCTCGTCTTGTTGATGACTTTATCACAGCGGGCCGCCCCTCCCCGCGCACGCAGACATTTGAAGAGCGTCGCGCAGGTTATATCGCCAGTACGGCGCTCGCCGGTGTTCCTGAGAGCCGCGTGAATATTGAAGATACGACGATTGACGCTATGCCTTTACGTATCTTCTCGCCTCTGAATAGAGAGAACGCGCTCCCGGCGATTATCTATTATCACGGCGGCTGTTTTGTAAGCGGTGGGTTTGCTACGCATGATAATCAACTGCGCCAGCTGGCCTTTTTAAGTGGTTGTCGGGTGATTGCGGTGCAATACCGTTTAGCGCCAGAGCATACTTATCCCGCCGCACATGATGATGCCGAACGCGCCGCGCAGCTCATCTGGCGGAACGCGGAAACACTGGGCATAGATCGCCGCCACATGACATTTATGGGCGACAGCGCGGGCGGTCATCTCGCGCTGATAACCGCTCTGCGATTAAAAAATAGCGGCGCGTGGCTGCCCCGCCAGCTGGTGCTGATTTATCCGATGCTGGACGCCACGGCATCCTCTGAGAGTTATCTGTCAAACGGACGCGATTATGTACTGACAAGCGACGCGTTTCTGAGCGGTTTCGAGGCTTATCTTGCTGATACTGATGTTTTGCACCCTGAAGCCAGCCCGTTATTTCGTAATGATTTCGCAGGGTTACCGCCGGTACACATCATTACCGCGGAATATGATGCGTTACGTGATGAAGGCGAAGCGCTGTTTGCGCGAATGACGCAGCAAGGGGTGAACTGCACGGCACAGCGTTATCTCGGCGTTATTCACGGTTTCTTTCAGCTTGGCGGCATCAGCCAGGCCGCGCGCAATGTAATGCAGGATATTTGTGCCTTAATACGTTCAGGAAATACGCATTAGGGCGCTGCATTTACCCAAGCGGTCTGGAGAGAATAATGAGCCCCTGATGCTCGTCGAACCCATGTTTGCGGTAGAAGAAATCGGAGGGGTAAGCTTTATGGGTGTTGAGAATGATCGCATTCAGACCTTCGTTTAAAGAACGATCGGCGATGAAATTCATCAGCGCGCTACCAACACCCTTTCCCTGACAATCGGGATCGACGAAAAATTCATCGATATAATACTCAACGCCCCCCGGCCACGGTTTCTTAAAACCGATGCTCACTGCGACTATTTTCTCGTCATATCTGGCAATGTAACCTCTGAAATAATTATTTTTAAGATGTTGCTGGATAAAAGCGATGACCGGCGCCAGCTCGCTCTTTTCAAACCAGGGCGCTTCTTTATAGACCTTACAATAGAGATGGGCGCATTCGGTGATATGGGTATCGTTAAGCGCTGAAAAATCAATCTTCATTTAAGTCCCTGCGTCAGCCGGTTTACGGATCAGGCAAATCTACTTCATCGCACAGAAAAGTGTCAAAAAGAAGGCGTCAGAAAGGAGCAATGAAAGTGAGTCTTAGCAGCTAAAAATGAGAGCGTCAGGCGGCCTGATCAAGTGCCTGACGCTGCGAATCATCGAGATGCGTTATTTTTTGTTAGCGCTAACGAGGGTCTCGTCCGCTTTCCAGAGACGGTACTTCACGTCGATATTTTCAGGTGCATACACAACCACTGGCAGTTTGCTGTTGTAATTCAGCATGCCATTTTCACCAAGGTTTGCGGTGACGAATTTTTTCTCTTTTTTACCGTCCGGGCAGGCCATCATGGTTGAGGTATACATGACCGAGCCGTCTGCGTTTTTGGCGGATTCAAACGTGTAATAGTCATATCCCCAGCCTTCGAGTGTTTTACGCTCAAATTTTCCGGCCAGCTGATGCTTATTACAATCAACGTCAAGGGTCTGGCCTATAACCAGTTCGACTTTGTAGGATGCTTCATCCTGGCGCTCAGGCAAGTCGATCACCTGACGAACCATGCCTTTTTCCGCCTTTGGGAAAGGCGCGATATTTTCAGACGTTTTTTCGGCGGCGAATACGCTACCGGAAATGCAACCAGCAGCAGCCAGGCTTAACATGAGCGCTGAAATTTTATTCATTATGAAAGTTCTCCACAGGTTTTAGCTCCACGGTAAAAACTGAATTCAATTTCAAAAACCGTGACAATCACTGCCATATTATTCATAAGCAGTGTTTTATGTCACCCTCACGCAAACCATAGCTAATTTTTCTCTGTATCATTTATTTTACAACGCGTAAAAATCAACGGTTACTCACGTTAATAATCGTTAACCGGCTTAGCGCTTCAGAACCGCGGTGCGATACCATGCTTCGGTGATTTAATATTGGCCGCCCAGACTTTGATCTCCTTCTGGCTCATTAAAGTAAAATCTGAACGCAGCTTTTCGACGAGCGCGTTGACTTTATCGGCGTCACGTACCAGATAGTGCTCAATCTTTTCTGAGCCCTGCTGGGTACAAAAATAGTCAGCGGGAATGATGTCACTGTTGATTTCTAGTGCTCTTGGCTGCGCCGGGCATTTTCCTGGCGTCAGAGAAGAGATCACCATATTCGCTGAACGGAAACCCGCCTGCGAAATACTCAGCATAACCGGGCTGCCCCCGGCGGTCTGGGTCATATCATATAAAACCGCGTCTTTTTCATACCACGTATTATATTCGCGGCCCTGAACCACAGCGCTGGCAGGGCCAGTGCTGCCAAGAAAAAGGCAGCACATCAGAAAGGATTTTTTCATTGTTATTCATTGCTGGTGTGTGTGCAGCGATCATTCACAATCTGATTTTAAGAATCAAGCTATTAAGTTTTTACTGAGTACAACCGAATGCGGGGATTCAGGAATAACTAAAGGCAGGTAAAGCAGGAAAGCAGGAAAAAGAAAAGCCCCCGCAGGGGCTTTAGTCTTACTCGTTAATGCGAGGATGCTGGTCAACCAGACGGGTGCGTTTCTCCTGCAACTCGGCGATCTCTTTATCAATATCTTCAATTTTCTGTTCGATATTGTCATGGTGCTCACGCAGAATTTCGCGCGCCTCCTGGATATCCGATGCCGCAGGCGTCGCGCCCTTCAGCGGACGGTTTGCCGTCTCTTTCATCGTCAGGCCTGTAATCAGACCAATGACCGCGATAACCATCAGGTAATAGGCTGGCATCATCAGGTTTTCTGTACCTTCCACCAGCCATGCTGTCACGGTCGGCGTCAGACCGGCAATCAATACCGAGATATTGAACGCGCTTGCCAGTGCGCTGTAGCGGATATGCGTTGGGAACATCGCCGGGAGCGAAGATGCCATCACACCGGTAAAGCAGTTCAGGATCACCGCCAGCATCAGCAGACCAGAGAAAATCAGGCCGATAACGTTACTGTTAATCAGGACGAACGCAGGGATGGCGAGCACCATCAGCGCCACGCTCCCAAAAATCACGAACGGGCGACGACCAAAACGGTCGCTCAGCAGGCCCATCACCGGCTGGACAAACAGCATACCGATCATAATCGCGATAATAATCAGCACGCCATGCTCTTCCGAGTAGTGCAGATTATGCGACAGATAGCTCGGCATATAAGTAAGCAGCATGTAATAAGTCACGTTGGTGGAAATCACCAGACCGATACACGCCAGCAGGCTGCGCCAGTGTTTAGTCGCAATCTCTTTAAAGGAGACTTTCGGGCCGTGCTGCAAACCTTCGCGATCGCCCTGCTCCAGCTTATCAACATGCTGCTGGAACGCCGGCGTTTCTTCCAGCGCATGGCGCAGGTAGAGGCCAATCAGACCAAGCGGCAGCGCCAGGAAAAACGGCAATCGCCAGCCCCAGCTCAGGAAATTCTCTTCGCCAAGGATAGCAGAGATAAGTACCACCACGCCTGCGCCCAGTACGAAGCCCGCAATAGAGCCAAAATCCAGCCAGCTACCCATAAACCCACGTTTACGGTCCGGGGAATATTCCGCGACAAATATTGACGCGCCCGTATATTCGCCGCCTACCGAGAACCCCTGCGCCATTTTACAGAGTAACAGCAGGACAGGCGCCCAGATACCTATCGACGCATACGAGGGAATAAGCCCGATACAGAATGTACTGACGGACATAATCACAATAGTTATGGCGAGGATTTTCTGACGACCATATTTATCGCCGAGCATCCCGAAGAACAGACCGCCCAACGGACGGATAAGAAAGGGAACCGAAAACGTCGCCAGCGCGGCGATCATCTGCACGCTTGGGTTGGCATCCGGGAAAAACACTTTGCCGAGCGCGTAAGCCACAAAGCCATACACACCAAAATCAAACCACTCCATCGCGTTACCGAGAGAGGCTGCGGTAATCGCCTTACGAAGTTTCGCATCATCAATAATCGTGACGTCACTCAGAGAGATCGGTTCTACTTTTTTTCTTTTAAGCTTCATATCCATCCTCATTGAATTCGCTCTTTGACTTGGGTGGCGGTCAGCCGCTTCCCTCAGTCCGCTTCCTTAGCGATAAAGAAGCCTTATCTTTCCAGGACTTCCTTTAAGAGCGTAGCAGGATCTCGTCCCGCTGTTAGTAATGACACATCCGAATGTGCTTACCTGCGTTTTCAGATGCCTGACCCTTCTTTACCCTAACAGCGAACAAATTTGCGATCAACTTCACAGTTTATTTTATCGCGTTTAAGCGCCTTGATTTGGCATATTTCATTAGTCTGCTAAGGGATGTCAGGCGAAAATACCTGGTTCTGTCAGGGATAATTTTATCAGGGCATTGAGACTGGCTGAGAAGCAGGTAAATAGCGTTGTCAGATCATTATTCTGATAAGAATGAACTTACCGGTGCGCACGAGGGTGCATAAAAAATGTAAGACACATTAAGTAAAATTATGGCGAATAGCAGTAATAAAAAAGCCGAATCAGAGGATCCGGCTTTTACTACGATAAAGCATCACTGACCTTCATCAGGACCAGTCGCCTGCAACCAGCGTTTGCGTGTTAAACGCATCATTCATTGACTGGCCTGTCGAGGCTGCACCTTGCTGAAGACTGGTGCCTGCTTCGATGTCGCTTACGCGCCATCCGGCATACGGGGCTTTATTCTGTGAGGGCTGGGTCGTCGGGGTCGCGAAAGCGCTGAAGGAAAGCACGCTTAACGCCAGAGCGGCGGCCGCGGTTTTGAGGGTATTCATTTTGTTATCTCTTCTTTGCAGCATATAAATGGGTGACGTGTTATTCACCACCTGTGTATAAATGGTAGATCCACATCACACTTTCGAATAGTCAAATTATTTGGTGTGCGACCTCAAAGAAACTGAACCCGGCTACAGCACACTGATAAAAAAGGCTTTTCATTAAACACGCTGCAAAGGCAATAGACACACAATGCTAAAGGAAGCTGAAAGTAACGCATTAAAAAAGGCTGGCAATGCCAGCCTTTCAGAGCCGCGCTAAAAGCGACTTTACATACGGTAACCCAGCGTAACCGAGGTGCGCGTATCGGTATGATCCGGCGCGCTCGCAGGCGGGTTAGAGTTCCAGGTCACGTTATAGGCGACTTTCAGGCCAAAATGTTCGTTGATAGCCACGTCCAGCGCCGTTTCGGAGTTGACGTTGGTATCTTCAGAGCCGAACACGGAAACGCCCTGTGTGAACTTAGCGTTATCCGTAAGCTGCCAGGTATAGATGCCAGACGCGTAACCCAGGCCCTGCGTTTTGGTATCACCGTTGGTGTATTCGTCGTAACGCACACCAGGACCGAATTCAAAACGCAGGCTGTGCACCGGGCCATTCAGGAACTGACGACCATAACCGAGCGTCAGCACGTCGCGCTCGCGATAGCCGTTATAACGGTCTGTCAGCCAGCTCGCCTGACCAAACAGGTAATCATAATCGGTTACGTTTACGCGGCTACGTCCGCCCACCGCATATTTTTCGGAGGAGCGTTCGTCATTAGAAGAGGTATTGCTGGCATTTCCCCAGAGCGACCAGGCGGTGGTTTCACCATACCAGGTCAGGTTGCTGTCAGCCGTTAAAGAAGAACTTTTGGTATTGCCGGTTTGTGCCAGGTAACCCGCGTTTAAATCACCTTCAAACGGTTTTTTCGCGGTGGAAGGATCGTCCATGACAGTAAAAACGGTATTATCAGCCATCGCGTGCTGGCTCAGCAGCGCGCCACCCGCCAGCAGCATAGCCAGGGGTACTGTCTTAAAAAGCTTCATGTTGATTTTCAGGTCCATACAACAAAAAAAAGGACCATTACGGTCCCGTAACTTTTTCTCTGGATCAATAAAATCCGCCCACAGAAAGGTAACGAATTATAAAAAGGCACCTGTGGCTTAGCAATGAATTCCTTTCGCTATTTAAGAATAAGCGGACTCTTAAAAATAAACTTTTATTTATATAGAACGGTCAGCCGATTTATATCGGGCACAAGGTAAAATCAGCACGTTATTCACCCACCGTCTGGCTGTCGGGTGCTACGCTTAGGGCAGTCTAAAAAAACGGAGGCGATATGGTACGTATTTATACGCTCACGCTGGCGCCCTCGCTCGACAGCGCCACAATCACGCCGCAAATCTATCCGGAAGGGAAACTACGCTGCAGCGCGCCGGTGTTTGAACCCGGCGGCGGCGGTATTAACGTCGCACGCGCCATCGTCCATCTGGGCGGCAGCGCCACGGCCCTCTTCCCGGCGGGTGGCGCGACGGGCGAGCATCTGGTCTCGCTGCTTAATGATGAAAAGGTCGCGGTCGAGACGGTTTCCGCCCGCGACTGGACTCGCCAGAATCTTCACGTGCATGTCGAATCGAGTGGCGAGCAATACCGCTTCGTTATGCCTGGCGCCACGATTACCGACGATGAATTCCGCCAGCTGGAAGAAAAAGTGCTGGCGAGTGAATCGGGCGCAATCCTGGTGATAAGCGGCAGCCTGCCACCCGGCGTCAGCGTGGAGAAACTCCAGCAACTGATTAAAGCGGCACGTGCGCAGGGGATTCGCCTGATTGTCGACAGTTCCGGCGACGCGCTGGCCGCCGCGCTGGAAGTTGGCGATATTGAACTGGTTAAACCCAATCAGAAAGAGCTGGCGGCGCTGGTGAAACGCGATCTGACCGCGCCGGACGATGTCCGTAAAGCCGCAGAAGAACTGGTGCAAAAAGGGAAAGCCCGCCGCGTTGTGGTTTCACTGGGGCCGCAGGGCGCGCTCGGCGTTGACGGTAAAGACTGCGTGCAGGTCGTGCCCCCGCCGATGAAAAGCCAGAGTACGGTCGGCGCGGGCGACAGCATGGTCGGCGCCATGACGCTGCGCTTATCCCAGGATGCCCCGCTGCTGGATATGGTGCGTTATGGTGTGGCTGCCGGCAGCGCCGCAACTATCAATCAGGGTACGCGCCTCTGCTCGCTGGAGAATACCGAGAGTATTTACCACTGGCTGACACGCTAACATTCCGGCCAGCCCCGGCGGGCTGGCATTTTATCGCTGACAATGAGGTTCGCCATGAGTGAAGTGACCCGCTATGTCGTCACCGTAAAATTTCATGAGAAAAGCCTGACCGATATTAACGAACTGAATAACCATCTGACGCGCGGCGGTTTCCAGCTCACGCTTGCCGACGATGACGGCAAAATTCACGAGCTGGGCACCAATACCTTCGGGCTGGTCAGCGCGCTCAGTGAGCAAGAGGTGGCTGAGCTGGCCGAAGGGCTTGGTGAGGCGGCGCTCGATCAGAAGCCGCAAGTCACCGTCACCACGTTCGAAAACTGGCTGCGCGACAACGATACCGTCTGACGTCGCCCGTGCGCGGCAGGTTGTGCGCCCGCGCAGATTTTCGTCTGCACGGGCGCGTTAAGCTGATGTTCTTTACGGGAAACCTGGGAGAGTAATCATGTGGCATGCCATTACGCATTTGTTAAACGAACAGCTGGGCGCCGGTGAAATCAGCCAGCGAACCGAACTGCCGGGCGGTGAAATTCACGCCGCATGGCGAATCGACTGGGCCGGGCGCGCGATCTTCGTGAAATGCGACGATTCGACGCTGCTGCCCTGCTTTACCGCCGAAGCCGATCAGCTCAACCTGCTGGCGCGCAGTAAAACGGTCACAGTGCCGGAAGTGCTTGGCGTCGGCAGCGACCGCGAATATAGCTTTCTTCTGCTGGAATATCTGCCGCCAAAACCGCTTGATGCGCACAATGCCTTTCTGCTCGGTCAGCAACTGGCGCGCCTGCACCAGTGGAGCGAGCAACCACAATACGGGCTCGATTACGACAACCACCTCTCTACCACGCCACAGCCGAACGCCTGGCAGCGCCGCTGGGCGAGTTTTTTCGCCGAGCAGCGCATCGGCTGGCAGCTGGAGCTGGCCGCGGAAAAAGGTATGGAGTTCGGCGATATCGACAGGATCGTGGATGCGGTCCATCAGCAACTGGTTTCGCACCAGCCCGCGCCTTCACTGCTGCACGGCGATTTGTGGTCCGGCAACTGCGCGCTGGGGCCGGACGGGCCCTATATTTTCGACCCGGCCTGCTACTGGGGCGATCGCGAATGCGATCTGGCGATGCTGCCGCTGCACCCGGAACAGCCGCCGCAGATTTATGACGGCTATCAGTCGGTGCTACCGCTGCCCGCCGGCTTTCTTGAGCGCCAGCCGCTTTATCAACTCTATACCCTGCTAAACCGCGCCACGCTCTTTGGCGGTCAGCATCTGGTTGCCGCACAGCAGGCGTTAACCCGCGTTCTGGGCATATGATAAAAGCGCGCCGCAGCGCGCGCGTTTACAGGAACCCGAGCAGGGAGAAGAACACGTAGCCCAGCACCAGCACAATCACCGGCAGGATATAAAGCGGGAAGATTTGCAGGAAAATGGTATGCCGCGGCACCACGATGCGTGATTCCAGCGCCTCGCGGCTCAGCCCTTCTTCGCCTTTGGCGCGCTCCAGAATCAGGCTGTCTTCAACATGCTCACGCAGAAAACGCGCCTGGCGACACATCCGCGCGCCCGACGCCTGTAACGCCAGACCAACAAAAATCAAAATATAGATTATCCAGAAGCTGATATTCGCGTGACGCGTGAAATCGGGTTGCGGAGAGTTGTACCAGAAGACATTCAGGAACGGCGTATTAAAGCGCACCATTTCAATCATCACATGGGCGAAATCCATCATCACGGCGTTAATGCCCGGCTGCTTTTCGCTGTGCTGATACATAAATTTCAGCACGGAGATAATGGTGGAGAGCGTGGCAGGAATGAAAATCACCCATCCGGCGATGCGTTTTAAGACACCAATGCGTCCAGCTTGTTGATACGTCATGCTTTCCCCTTGATAGCGACGCGACAGATTGGCCTAAGTTTACCCTGTGAAGCGCCTTTTCGCCTGAACTTTCCGGCACATGGCAGGAAAGCGGTAGCCATAACGAGTTTTTCCGGCTATTCATTAACCTTCCCGCGTAACAAAAAAGGAGTGACACGATGTCTTCGCCGCGACAGATCCTCGCCGCTATTTTTGATATGGATGGTTTACTGATTGACTCCGAACCGCTCTGGGACCAGGCGGAGCTCGAAGTCATGGCGACACTCGGGGTCGATACCTCCCGCCGCCACGAGCTGCCCGACACGCTGGGCCTGCGCATCGATCTGGTGGTGGCGCTGTGGTTCGCGCAGCAGCCGTGGAACGGGCCGTCACTGGATGAAGTGACGCAGCGCATTATTACCCGCGCCATGACGCTGGTGGAAGAAAAACGCCCGCTGCTGCCGGGCGTGGCTGACGCGATTGCGCTCTGTAAAGCGCAGGGGCTGAAGGTCGGCCTCGCCTCCGCCTCGCCGCTGCGGATGCTGGAGCGCGTACTGACGCTGTTTGATCTGCGCGAGCAGTTTGACGTGCTCGCTTCCGCCGAACACCTGCCTTACAGCAAACCGCACCCGCAGGTCTATCTGGATGCGGCGGCAAAGCTTGGCGTCGATCCGCTCTGCTGCGTGACGCTTGAGGATTCCGTTAACGGCATGGTCGCCACCAAAGCGGCGCGTATGCGCTCCATTGTGGTTCCGGCTGAAGAGAACCGCAGCGACGCGCGCTGGGCGCTCGCCAACGTGCGTCTGAACTCGCTGACCGAGCTTGAGCCCTGGCATCTGAAAGGCTAAGCCCCTTATCGCCGCTGCCGCCGGCAGCGGTTTTCAGCTTTTGTTCCAAAAAATACCGCTCGCCGTCATATTTTTAAAACGCAGTTTCATTTAGCTTTGTTTTTTCTTCTGGCGACTCCTATCATTGCTCTGAATGCGAAAGGGATTTTCCCTGCGCCGCAATGATGAGTCAAAGAGGAACGGAACATGCTGGAGACATTCTCGCTTGCCGGAAAAGTGGCGATGGTGACCGGTTGCAATACCGGGCTTGGGCAAGGCATGGCGCTTGGGCTCGCCGCCGCCGGATGCGATATCGCAGGCATCAGCCGCCGTCCTGCGCGGGAGACCGCCGCGAAAGTCCACGCGCTGGGCCGCCGTTTTGTCGCGATTGACGCGGATTTAGCCACGGCACCGGTACAGCCGCTCGTCACCGAGGCCGTCGACGCGCTGGGGCGTATCGATGTTCTGGTCAACAACGCCGGGATCATCCGGCGCGACGACGCGCTCGATTTCAGCGAAAAAGACTGGGATGACGTGATGGATCTCAACCTGAAAGCCCTGTTCTTTCTCTCGCAGGCCGTCGCCAGGCAGTTCATTGCTCAGGGCAGCGGCGGCAAAATCATTAACGTCGCCTCCATGCTCTCTTTTCAGGGCGGCATTCGTGTGCCTTCCTACACCGCGTCGAAAAGCGGCGTGCTCGGCCTGACACGGCTGCTCGCCAACGAATGGGCACCGTATGGCATCAATGTTAACGGCATCGCACCGGGCTATATGGCGACCAACAACACGCAGGCGCTGCGCGAGGATGCCGAACGCAATGAGGAAATTCTGGCGCGTATTCCGGCAGGCCGCTGGGGAACGCCGGAAGATTTACAAGGGCCGGTGATTTTTCTCGCCTCAAAGGCATCGGATTATGTGAATGGCTACACCCTGGCAGTGGACGGCGGCTGGCTCGCCCGCTGAGCGCAACGCGAGGCGTCACGCGGGCTGCGGTGACAAAGTGTTACACCGTCACCACTTTTCTCTACTGTATAAAAACCCTATACTGGATAGATTGACAGTTACAGGGTTTTATCATGACGGCGGAAGGCCACCTGCTTTTTTCGATTGCCTGCGCGGTATTTGCTAAAAATGCCGAGCTGACCCCTGTGCTGGCGCAGGGCGACTGGTGGCATATTATCCCCTCCGCCATTCTCACCTGCCTGTTGCCGGATATCGATCACCCGAAGTCGTTCCTGGGGCAGCGGCTAAAGTGGATTTCTAAACCCGTGGCGCGAATGTTCGGCCACCGGGGGTTTACGCACAGCCTGCTCGCGGTGTTTGGCGGGCTGACGCTGTTTCTGTTAAAAGTGCCGGAAACCTGGATACTGCCTGCCGATGCGCTGCAAGGGCTGGTGCTTGGCTATCTCAGCCATATTCTCGCCGATATGATAACGCCCGCCGGCGTGCCGCTTTTATGGCCCTGCCGCTGGCGCTTTCGCCTGCCGCTGCTCTACCCGCAAAAAGGCAATCAGCTTGAGCGCGTATTATGCATGGCGCTGTTTATCTGGGCGGTCTGGATGCCGCAAAGCATGACCGACAGCAGCGCGATGAAATGGTCTTCGGCCGCCATCAATTCCCTGCAAAACACCTTTAATCGGTTTATTCATCACCAGATGGAACAGTAAACAAACTGAAATCGCGTTTTGATATAAACCATTCCATTTGGATATAAGGCACCCTGTTTTGATTCTGATACCCTTTGCGGCATAAAGGCATGCCATTTCGGCCATGCCGGTTATAAAAAATCAGGAGAACGGGGATGAATCTTCCACTGATAGCGAACGTTGTCGCGTTCGTGGTTCTGCTGCTGTTGCTGGCGCGCACGCGCCACACACAGTGGAGCCTGGCAAAAAAAGTATTACTCGGTCTCGCGATGGGCGTGGTCTTTGGCCTGGCGCTGCACACCATTTATGGTTCTGACAGCGAGACGCTGAAAACTTCCATCCAGTGGTTCAATATTGTTGGTAACGGCTATGTGCAACTGCTGCAGATGATCGTGATGCCGCTGGTGTTTGCGATGATCCTGAGCGCGGTAGCGCGTCTGCATAACGCCTCGTCGCTGGGTAAAATCAGCGTGCTGACCATCGGCACCCTGCTCTTTACCACGCTTATCGCAGCGCTGGTCGGCGTGCTGGTAACCAATCTCTTCGGCCTGACGGCGGAAGGTCTGGTGCAGGGCAGCGCGGAAACCGCGCGTCTGAACGCCATTCAGACCAACTACGCCGGTAAAGTCGCCGATCTGACCGTACCGCAACTGATCCTCTCTTTCATTCCAAAAAACCCGTTTGCCGATCTCACCGGCGCGAGCCCGACGTCCATCATCAGCGTGGTGATTTTCGCGGCGTTCCTGGGCGTGGCGGCGCTGAAACTGCTGAAAGACGACGCGCCGAAAGGCGAGCGCGTACTGGCCGCTATCGACATCCTGCAGAGCTGGGTGATGAAGCTGGTGCGTCTCGTTATGCAGCTGACGCCATACGGCGTGCTGGCGCTGATGACCAAAGTGGTTGCAGGCTCTAACCTGCAGGACATCATCAAGCTCGGCAGCTTTGTGGTCGCCTCTTATCTGGGCCTCGGCATAATGTTTGTGGTTCACGGCGTGCTGCTGGCCGTGAATGGTGTGAGCCCGCTGCGTTACTTCCGCAAAGTGTGGCCGGTGCTGACGTTTGCCTTCACCAGCCGCTCCAGCGCGGCGAGCATTCCGCTGAATGTGGAAGCGCAGACGCGTCGTCTGGGCGTGCCGGAATCCATCGCCTCTTTCGCGGCGTCCTTTGGCGCGACGATTGGTCAGAACGGCTGTGCGGGTCTCTACCCGACCATGCTCGCGGTGATGGTCGCCCCGACTGTTGGTATTAACCCGCTCGACCCGGTGTGGATAGCAACGCTCGTCGGCATCGTGACCTTAAGCTCCGCCGGTGTAGCGGGCGTGGGCGGCGGTGCCACGTTCGCCGCGCTTATCGTACTGCCAGCGATGGGCCTGCCGGTGACGCTGGTGGCGCTGCTGATTTCCGTCGAGCCGCTGATCGATATGGGCCGTACCGCGCTCAACGTGAGCGGCTCCATGACCGCAGGTACGCTGACCAGCCAGTGGCTGAAGCAGACAGATAAAGCCATCCTGAACAGCGATGACGAGGCCGAACTGGCGCACCGTTAATCACGTAAGATGATGCCCTTATCAACCCCGGCCTGCGCGCCGGGGTTTTCTTTTATGGGCGTTTAGTTTCTGATAAAGACGAAAAAGCCCGCCGGTGAGCGGGCTTTTTTTTCAGGCGACAGCTTTCTTCTGCGCGTCGCGCCGGGCGATAAACCCTGCCCTATACCTCATCCTGTTTAAGCTGGTTCGCCCAGCGCTGGGCGGCTTCGGGGTTGCTGAAGGCGGGCGAGCGGCGAAAACGATCCCCGGACATCACAAACGCCACATATTTGCCCTTCAGCACCCAGACATCCTCAAAACCCTCCATGCGATCCGCATGATCCGGCGGGGCCGGCTCCACGCGTGGAACATAGCTGATAACGGGACGATTCTGATGACGAAGTGGTTTCATAAGCGTCGGATTCACTGGCTGAAAACAAAAGATAAACCACTATGATAGCGGATCGGACGGCTCTGCGTCGCATCCTGCGTGCGCTGTACCGTTCATTTGCCGCTTTTTACGCCGTCCCCTTTTCCGCAAGAACTTCAGTGCTGTTCTATAGTTACCTTACATTTCATGCAGCCATCCGGTTGCTTAAGAAAAAGGAAAGGAGACGAGTTCAATGTCGAATGATGAGAAACGCCCTAACCATGAAGCCCCGTTCCACGACGCGCGTTCATCAGAGCCGGGCATGGGATCGCTGGCGCCTGCCGATGGCTCCCACCGCCCTTCTCCGACGCCGACCCCGCCAGGCGAGCAGCCGACCGCGCCAGGTAGCCTGAAGGCACCGCAGGTGACGAACGATAAGCTCGGCGCGCTGGAGACCTTCCGCAAAGGCGGTGAGAACGAGGCGCTGACAACTAACCAGGGCGTGCGTATCGCCAACGATCAGAACTCGCTGCGCGCCGGCACCCGCGGCCCGACGCTGCTGGAAGATTTTATCCTGCGGGAAAAAATCACGCACTTCGACCACGAACGCATTCCTGAGCGCATCGTCCACGCGCGCGGCTCGGCCGCCCACGGCTACTTTCAGCCGTATAAAAGCCTGAGCGATATCACCAAAGCCGCGTTCTTAAGTGACCCAGAAAAAATCACGCCGGTGTTTGTGCGCTTCTCGACGGTACAGGGCGGCGCGGGCTCCGCGGATACGGTGCGCGATATTCGCGGCTTCGCCACCAAGTTTTATACCGAAGAAGGGATTTTCGATCTGGTCGGCAACAATACGCCGGTGTTTTTTATTCAGGACGCCCATAAATTTCCGGATTTCGTCCATGCCGTGAAGCCGGAGCCGCACTGGGCCATTCCGCAAGGCCAGAGCGCGCATGACACCTTCTGGGATTACGTGTCGCTCCAGCCGGAAACGCTGCACAACGTGATGTGGGCGATGTCTGACCGCGGCATTCCGCGCAGCTACCGCACGATGGAAGGCTTTGGCATTCACACCTTCCGCTTTATCAACGCCGAAGGCAAAGGCACCTTCGTGCGCTTCCACTGGAAACCGGTGGCGGGTAAAGCGTCGCTTATCTGGGATGAATCGCAAAAGCTCACCGGGCGTGACCCGGATTTCCACCGTCGCGATCTGTGGGAGGCCATCGAAGCGGGCGACTACCCCGAATATGAACTCGGCGTGCAGCTGATCCCGGAAGAGGACGAGTTTAAGTTTGATTTTGACCTCCTCGATTCCACCAAGCTCATCCCCGAAGAGCTGGTGCCGGTGCAACTGGTCGGCAAAATGGTGCTGAACCGCAACCCGGATAACTTCTTCGCCGAAAACGAACAGGCGGCGTTCCACCCGGGCCACATCGTGCCGGGGCTGGATTTCAGCAACGACCCCCTGCTGCAGGGCCGTCTGTTCTCTTACACCGACACCCAGATAAGCCGTCTCGGCGGGCCGAACTTCCACGAAATCCCGATTAACCGCCCGACCTGCCCGTACCATAATTTCCAGCGCGACGGCATGCACCGGATGGATATCGACACCAACCCGGCGAACTACGAGCCAAACTCGATCAACGATAACTGGCCGCGCGAGACGCCGCCTGCGCCGAAAGCGGGCGGATTTGAAAGCCATCAGGAACGCATTGAGGGCCATAAGATCCGCGAGCGCAGCCCGTCGTTTGGCGAATATTACTCCCAGCCGCGCCTCTTCTGGCAGAGCCAGACGCCGGTCGAGCAGCGCCATATCATCGACGCCTTCAGCTTTGAGCTCAGCAAAGTCGTGCGCAGTTATATCCGCGAGCGCGTGGTGGACCATCTCTGCCATATCGATATTTCGCTGGCGCATCCGGTGGCCACTAATCTTGGCATTACGCTCACTGAAGAGCAGATGCATGTCGCGCCGCCGAAGGACGTTAACGGGCTGAAGAAAGACCCGTCGCTGAGCCTGTATGCCGTACCGGGCGGCACCGTGAAAGGGCGTGTGGTCGCCGTCCTGTTGAATGGCCATGTGAAATCCGCCGATCTGCTCGCCATGCTGCAGGCGCTGAAATCGCACGGCGTGCATGCCAAATTGCTCTATAGCCGGATGGGCAGCGTGACGGCGGATGATGGCTCGCAACTGGAAGTGGCAGGCACGTTCGCCGGATCGCCGTCCGTGACCGTCGATGCCGTGCTGGTGCCGGGCGGTGCGGCGAGCGCGCTTGCCGATAACGGCGATGCGGTCTACTACCTGCTGGAGGCGTATAAACATCTGAAAGCGATCGGCCTGATGGGCGACGCGCGCGGTCTGAAGCGCCATCTGGCGGTGCCGGACACCGGCGAGGAAGGTATTGTCGAAGCTGACGACGCCTCCGGCAGCTTTATGGATGATTTCATCCACCAGCTCGCCTGCCACCGCGTCTGGGCGCGTACGCCGAAAGTGGCGTCAATTCCGGCTTAATCGCCATTGTGCTATCAAAAAACGCCGCCTGCTGCGGCGTTTTTTGTGCTTGTGCCATAAACATCAGACATAAAAAAACCGGCCGGAGCCGGTTTTTTTGTCAACAGCGCGATTATTTTTTCGGCGCCTGCGGGTCGGTGTCGTACTCGGCACAGGTCTGGTAGCCGGAGTTCATCACGTGGCCTGTATCGTCCAGCGCAACGAAATAGGTTTCGGTTTTACCATTACGGCTGCCCAGAATATAGGTCTGGCAGGTACCGCGAGCGTGGATCATGGTCACTTCTGAAGACGGTTTACCGGCAATCTGCATCACCTGCTGACGGCTCATGCCTTTTTTCACATCTTTTACTACCGGCTGGGTAAACTGATCGGCGGTGCGATCGTAAGCGGTACACCCTGCCAGCATCGTCATAACAGCCGCTGCACCCAGAAACCCTGCAAACTTCTTGTTCATTGTGTCATCCTCTTTTTTTCAGCGTGTGCAGATAAGCCTGGAATATAAAATAACATTTTTCAACTTGTTACCTGAAACAACGTCAAATTAAGAGTATTCCCTCAGCCAATACTGATTACGTTAAAACCGTCTGACACCGCGCAGGGCGGCGACAACTTGTCGTTTTGCCCACAACGGGTTAGCTTTAACAAATCACCGTTTCAATGCCTGCGCGTTGCAGGCGAACAAGACTGGAGGGGTAAATGGCATTACAACAAGAAATTATTCAGGCACTTGGTGTGAAACCGCAAATTGACGCTCACGAAGAGATCCGCCGCAGCGTCGATTTTCTCAAATCCTATCTGAAAACCTATCCGTTCCTGAAAACGCTGGTGCTGGGCATCAGCGGCGGTCAGGATTCCACGCTCGCGGGTAAACTGAGCCAGCTTGCCATCAGCGAACTGCGCGATGAAACCGGCGATCAGAGCTATCAGTTTATCGCGGTGCGCCTGCCTTTCGGCGTGCAGTTTGACGAAAAAGATTGTCAGGATGCGCTGGCGTTTATCCAGCCGGATAAAGTGCTGACGGTCAATATTAAAGAAGCGGTACTGGCGAGCGAGAAAGCGCTGCGTGAAGCAGGCATTGAGCTGAGCGATTTTGTGCGCGGCAACGAAAAAGCGCGTGAGCGTATGAAAGCGCAGTACAGCATCGCCGGGATGACCAAAGGCGTTGTCGTGGGCACCGATCATGCGGCCGAAGCCGTCACTGGCTTTTTCACCAAGTATGGCGATGGCGGCACCGACATCAACCCGCTTTTCCGTCTTAATAAACGCCAGGGCAAACTGCTGCTGAAAACCCTGGGCTGTCCGGAGCATCTCTATCTTAAAGTGCCGACCGCCGATCTCGAAGACGACCGCCCGTCCCTGCCGGATGAAGTGGCGCTCGGCGTGACGTACGACAACATCGACGATTACCTGGAAGGCAAACAGATTGATGAGAAAATCAGTCAGATCATCGACGGCTGGTATGTGAAAACCGAGCACAAACGTCGCCCGCCGATCACGATTTTTGACGATTTCTGGAAACAGTAATCGCGTTTCGGCACCCTCCCCGACCCGGGAGGGTGTCTCTCTCAGCGTCACGTTTTGCGCCACAACGCTTTTTTCACGGATGACGTATGTCAGTTTCAACGCAGCGCGCCACGCTGCCGGGCCTTCTGGCCATTCTGCTCTGGAGTACCTCCGTCGGTTTATTGCGCAGTATCAGCGAGGCGTTCGGCCCGGTGGGTGGCGCAGCACTGATTTATACCGTCAGTTCGCTGTGTTTGATGGTATCGCCAGGACTCGTTCACCCTGGCCGCTTACCGCGCCGCTATTTAATCATCGGTGGTGTGCTCTTTGTTGGCTATGAAATCTGCCTCGCGCTTGCGATTGGGCTTGCGCACACCCGCGCGCAGTCGCTGGAGCTGGGGATGATTAACTACCTCTGGCCGAGCCTGACGGTGCTGCTGGCGGTGCTTATCAACGGCCAGCGCTGCCGCGCCTGGCTCTGGCCGGGGCTGCTGCTTGCGGTCGCGGGCGTGTTTCAGGTGCTGAAAGGCGACGGCGGCTGGTCGCCCGCGCAGCTCTGGCTCAACATGCAGGATAACCCGCCCGCCTATGGCCTCGCGTTCAGCGCCGCGCTGGTCTGGGCGCTCTACTGCAACCTGACGCGCCGCTGGAGCAACGGGCAGAACGGCGTGGCGCTCTTTTTCTGCGCCACCGCCGCCGTCCTCTGGCTGCAATATAGTCTCGCGCCACAGCCCCCGATGCAGCTTTCGCTTCCTGCCGTCGCGCAACTGCTCTTTATGGGGCTTTCCACCGCAGCCGCTTACGCCGCCTGGAACTACAGTATTCAGCACGGCAATATGACGCTGCTCGCCACCGCCTCTTACTTCACGCCGGTGCTCTCGGCGCTGCTGGCAAGCCTGTGGCTCGGCCTCGCGCCGGGCATCGCGTTCTGGCAGGGCGTGGCGATGGTGGTGGCAGGCTCCCTGCTCTGCTGGCTTGCGACGCGCAATCTCAACTAAGATGGCGCTTTTTCAACCACACATTCCCTGATAGACTGGATAAGTAAACAGTATTCAGGAGAGTGATGTGGTAAGGCGTACTGGCGCGCCGCGGCTGGAGTTTGAAAAAGCGGCAATTTATGAATATCCCGAGCATCTGCGTCCGTGGCTTGACGATCTGCCAAAGCATCCCGGCGTCTATGTTTTTCATGGCGAAAGCGAAACCATGCCGCTCTATATTGGCAAAAGCGTCAATATTCGCAGCCGGGTGCTGTCGCACCTGCGCACGCCGGATGAAGCCTCTATGCTGCGTCAGTCGCGGCGCATCACGTTTATCCGCACCGCGGGCGAAATCGGCGCGCTGCTCTTAGAAGCGCAGATGATCAAAGAGCAGCAGCCGCTGTTTAATAAACGGTTGCGCCGTAACCGGCAGCTCTGCTCCTTGCAGTTCAAAGGCGAAAAACCGGACGTGGTTTACGCGCGCGATGTCGATTTCTCGCACCAGCCGGGCCTGTATGGACTCTTTTCGAGCCGCCGCGCGGCGCTCGGCACGCTGCAGTCTATCGCTGACGAACAACAGCTCTGCTACGGCCTGCTGGGGCTGGAATCCGTGCGCCCGGGGCGCGCCTGTTTCCGCTCGGCACTGAAACGCTGCGCGGGGGCCTGCTGCGGCAAAGAGCCGCTGGAGGCGCACAACGCGCGTCTGATGGAGGCGCTGGAGCGCATGCGCGTTATCTGCTGGCCGTGGGACGGCCCGGTCGGGCTGCGGGAGAGTTTCGGTGACATGACGCAGTACCATATCATCCATAACTGGTACTGGCTGGGATCGGTCGCCTCGTTAAGCGACGCGGCGAGCATCTCGCGCGCGCCGCAGGGCTTTGATAACGACGGCTATCGCATTCTGTGCAAGCCGCTTATCAGCGGCGAGCATGAGATAGTGGAAATCGGCGCGCACGCGCCTCAGAGATAAGTAATTTCGCTAAACAGCACCTGCCCTTCGGCCTTCAGCAGCCGGAGGGTATGGCTTCCCTCCTGCCACCAGGCGCCCTGCTCCGGCGTCAGCAGTTTATCGTTAAGCTGCCAGGCGCCGCTTAAAACATACACAATCCCGCCGCGCGCGCGGCCAGTGGTAAACGTGCGATCGGCGACGCGCACCTGCGCGCGACAGCGATCGCGCCGGGTCATCAGATTAAAATCAAGCGACATGCGCCCGTCGGTCAGCTCAGCGCGTACCGGTTGCTCGCCCGCGAAGGTAAACGGCTGGTGGCGCTTTAACGTATGACGAAACGCGCCACCGCCAAGCAATGTGACTTCGCCGCCATCGAGCAGCGTCACCACGCGGTCAACCTGCGGCACGACGTTAAATTCGCCATTGTTGGCAAGAGAAGCAATGCTGGCGCGCCAGTTAAAATCCCGGCTCGGCGGGTAACAACAAATCTCGCGGGTTTCGCCTGCGCCATTACGCCACAGGTTCACCGGCATCTTTTTGACGTCGAAAAATTCCATCCCCACTCCTGGAACGCGCATCATGCGCCAGTCGCCACAGGCGTACTGCGGCAAAAATTATTGTTATGCATTTACAGGCCTGATTATCGGCACGTCAGAGGATGGCGAACGCAGATCCTTAACATACGCAGGCTAAATGCGCCGCACGGCGGCAGCGATGAATGATAACCAACAGAAATTACGTGGCAAGAGGCGTGGGAAAAGAAAAACCGCCGGCCCTGGCCAGCGCCATAAAAGGACGCTTGCCAAAACCGGCGGTCTTAAGCCAGTCAGAAATTATTCTGCATCTGCGGGCATTTTACCTTCCGGAGCCGGACGTTCTGTCAGAAGCTTCTCAAAATTGGCATTAAATTGCTTTTTCTGCTCCGGCGTCAGCACGTTATAGATTTTGTTCTGGGTTTCCATGTGCGCCAGCATACGGGCTTTATGCTGCGCTTCCATTTTATCGATCTGGGCCTGCGCTTTGTCTTTATCAAAGCTGTCGCTGGCGATCAGATTGTGCATCGCGCGGCGTTCTTCCAGCGACGGACGCTCGAATTTTTCACGCTGGGCTTTACGGATGTCGCGAATTTGCTGCTTCTGCGCATCGGTCAGGTTCAGCCCCTGGAACATCATATCGTGATGCGGGCCGCGCGGACCTTTATGGTGCATCATCGGTGCGTTATTCGCATCAGGTGCCGGGGTCTCCGCCGCCTGTGCCAGAGTAGCCGCGCCAAGCGCCAGGGTGGAAGCAACGAAGATAGCCGTTAATTTACGCATAATGTTGTCCTTACTTTCAGTTAATTCAGCAACAGGTTGTCGCCTTGACGAGATTAATTCTACGGGCAGATTCGTCAATCAGTCAGAGTCTGAGTAAAACAGTGAAAGCATAAAAAACAATTATTGTGCGATTATGGAGAAAATAAGGAAAAACGGAGGAGAAGATTTTTTAAATATCACAACCGATTGATTATGAAGAGAGTGTGAGCGCAGTATATAAGCGCACCGCTGTAAAATAAAGCGCCGCGCTCAGAATTATCCGCATTATTTTCACGGCCCACAGAGGGCCGCATATTATTTTATTTCCCGCAGCATTAATCCCGCGCGTAAACCGAGCGCGACAGAGGGATTCGGAAACAGCACCCGTTCATTTTCCTGCGCGTAATAGCGCTCATCGCCATCTTCCGCAAGCAGCGTGCGTGCGTCGAATGCCGTAAAATTTTCGGTCTCAGCGGACATATGCAGCACGAAGCGATCGCTTCGCCGGGTGATTTGTTGCGCCACCTCAAAGCGGCGCGGCGCATCCATAGCGGCAGGCGCGGGCGAGCCGTCCAGCAGCGCCGACAGCGCCCGCTGCGTTGGGGCGAACTGGCTGAGATCGTTCTGGCCGAACGGCAGCGCCTTCCCGAGTTCCAGCGTACAGCTGAGTGCTGCGAAGCGCTCGCAGGAAAAGTGCGTGAAGGTGCCGCCCGGTGCGCGATGAAAAACCAGCGCCTGTAGCCCGGCGTCGCCAAGCCAGGCGAGAAAATCCTCCGGCCACGCCGTCGTGCGCGCGGGCAGTACGCCAAAGCGCGGGAAGCGCGACGCGCGAATGGCGGTATGCAGATCCAGATGCCAGCGTACCGTTTCATCGCCCGTCGCAAAAAACGTCTCCAGCGCCTGCTCAAGACGTTCCGCGCGGGCGGTTTCCACACCCGGCGTGGCGGTTTGCCAGCGCCCGCCGAAAAGACGGTTAAGATCGTAATCGACAAACCGGCGTCCGGCCCGCAGCGCCGCCGGGCTGCCGAGCACCACCAGCAGCCGCCAGATGAGCGGCCGCTCGCCGCGCACCAGCGGCGCGAGGAGCTGCTCCAGCATCTCAACCGGCGCGGTTTCATTACCGTGAATGCCCGCGCTCACCACCAGCGCGCCGCGCACCTCGCCCGCGGGCGTCAGTTGCAGAATGCCTTCATTCAGCCACTCGATAGTCACACCGCCGTGTTGCCGCGTCTTCCTGGCGGGCGTCTCGCCGCGCAGCGTCTTCGCAATAAAATCGTCCACGGCGTCTCCTTACTGCTGGAACGGATAGACATTGCCGAGCGAAAGCAGGCGCGACAGTTCATCCAGCGCCTCGCGCCCTTCGCGCAGCAACTGCGGGTCTACCAGATCTTCCTGCGTCAGCCGGTCGCGGTAATATTTATCCACCCACGCGTTAAGCCGCGTAAAGAGCGTGTCGTTCATCATCACCGCCGGGTTGACCGCCTGGCGCTCGTCGTCGGTCAGCACCACGCGCAGGCGCAGACAGGCGGGGCCGCCGCCGTTGGCCATGCTTTCGCGCAGGTCAAAAACTTTCAGCTCGCTAACCGGGTTATCCGCCGCCAGCAGCGTGTTCAGATAACGCCAGACGCCTTTATGGCGGCGCGATTCCTCAGGGAGGACCAGCACCATAGCGCCGTCGTCGCGGCTCAGCAGTTGGCTGTTAAAAAGGTAGGTTTCCACCGCGTCCTGCACCGACACCTCGCCTGCGGGCACCACCAGCGGCGTAAAGCCCGATACTTTTTCAGCAAGCGCGTCGAACAGCGCCTGCTGATGCAAAAACGCGTGCTCATGGCAGAACAGCACCTGGCGGTTGGAAACCGCAATGACATCGTTATGGAACACGCCCTGGTCGATGACCGCCGGGTTTTGCTGCGCGAACATAACGCGCTGCGGATCCACCTGGTTAAGCCGCGCCACGGCCTGCGAGGCTTCCAGCGTCTGGCGCGCCGGGTAACGGGCAGGCACCAGCGCCCCGCTCTCTTCGCGCCCGTAGATGAAAAGCTGAAGCCCCGGCTCGCCGTAGTCGCCGCCAAGCCGGTTATGATTGGCCGCGCCTTCGTCGCCGAACATCGCCACCTGCGGCAGCGCGCCGTGTACGGCAAAACGGGACTCGTCGCGGAAAATCGCCCGCAGCAGCCGTTCGGTGCCGGGCGCTTCGCTGGCGCGGTGGAATTTATTGTTAAGGTTCGCCACGGTCAGGTGCACTTTGCCATCCAGCGCGTCGGCGGACGGACAAACCGTTGCGGCGTTCGCCACCCACATCGACGATGCGGAGCTGGCGGCCGAAAGCAGATGCGGCGCGGCGCGCCAGGCTTTCTCCAGCACCTGTTGATCGCTGCCGGTAAAGCCAATCTGGCGCAGCGCCGCAAGGTTCGGACGCTCCTGCGGCGGGATCACCGCCTGCGGGAAACCGGCGTCCGCCAGCGCTTTCATCTTCGCAAGCCCCTGTCTGGCGGCAAGCTTCGGGTTTGAGACCTGAAAACGATGTTTCGTCGAGGCCTCATTACCGAAAGAGAGCCCGGCGTAGTGGTGCGTCAGCCCCACCAGCCCGTCAAAGTTGACTTCACGTGCTTTCATGCCTGCTCCTTCCCGCTGAAATCGAGGCCGGGGTTTAACGTCTGCGGCAGCGCGAAGGTCGGGCTTTCCAGCGAGGCCATCGGCCAGGCGCAGTAATCCGCCGCATACCAGGCGCTCGGACGGTGATTGCCGGACGCCCCGACGCCGCCGAACGGCGCTGTGCTGGCCGCGCCCGTCAGCGGTTTGTTCCAGTTGACGATACCGGCGCGCGCTTCCAGCAGCAGCTGGTCGAATTTCTCGCGAACCGGCGAAATCAGCCCGCAGGAGAGTCCATAACGGGTGGCGTTGGCAAGCGCGATCGCCTCGTCGAAATCGTCGTAACGCCAGACGCCCAGCAGCGGCCCGAAGACCTCTTCATCCGGCACGTCGCGCACGCCGGTTAGCTCAATAATGCCCGGCGTGAGCAGCGAGCTTCCCGCCTGCACCAGAGCTGGCGTTAACAGCGGCTTGCCGCCGCGCGACAGATGCCCCTGCCAGGCTTCCAGCACCCGCTCCGCCGCCTGCGCGCTGATAAGCCCTCCCATAAACGGCTGCGGCTCGGCGTCCCAGCGGTCAGGGCGCAAACGCCCGGCGATCTCAACGAGGCGCGCCAGGAAGGCGTCGCCCGCGGCACCGCGTTTCACCAGCAGGCGGCGCGCGCAGGTGCAACGCTGCCCGGCGGTGATAAACGCCGACTGGATCGCCAGATGCACCGCGCCGTCGATATCGTCAGGATCTTCGACAATCAGCGGGTTATTGCCGCCCATCTCCAGCGCCAGAATTTTTTCGGGCTGCCCTGCCAGCTGGCGGTGCAGCTGATAACCGGTGCCGGCGCTGCCGGTAAAGAGCAGGCCGTCAAGTTCCTGCTGGGCGGAGAGCGCCTGGCCGGTCGCGCGCGCGCCCTGCACCAGATTCAGCACGCCCGCAGGCAGGCCCGCCTGCTCCCAGAGTTTCATCACGGCTTCGCCGGTGTGCGGCGTCAGTTCGCTCGGTTTAAACACCAGCGTGTTGCCCGCAAGCAGCGCCGGAACGATATGGCCGTTCGGCAGGTGCCCGGGGAAGTTATACGGCCCGAAGACCGCCAGCACGCCGTGGGGACGGTGCCGCAGCGTGGCCGCGCCGTCCGGCATCGGCGAGTGCTGTTCGCCGGTGCGGGTCTGGTACGCCTTGAGCGAAATGCCCACTTTATTGATCATCGCGGTCACTTCGGTGACCGCCTCCCAGCGCGGTTTGCTGGTCTCCAGTGCGATGATGCGCGTCAGTTCCGTTTTGTTCGCCTCAAGCAACGCCGCGAATTTTTCAGCGATAGCCTGACGGTCGGCGAAGGGCCGTTTCGCCCAGGCCGGAAACGCCGCGCGGGCGGCGGCGCAGGCCGCTTTTACCTGCGCGTCGTCCGCCGCATGTCCCTGCCACAGCAGGCCGCCGCCCACCGGATCGCGTTTTTCCAGCGCCTCGCCCTGCCCCGTTATCCACTCACCGTTGATCCATAAACTCATACTTTTTTCTCCTCAGGGCACAGGCGCACCAGGCGTACACGATCGCCGTGGCGGCATTGCAGGGCATCCAGCGTGGCGGCGTCCAGAATCAGCCTGTCGGCGTCCGGTCTGGCGCGGATTAACATCACGCGGAAGTTATCGTAATTTTCGTTGGCGACCATGCAGGCCGGCAGTTCGTCGTCGGTAATCGGCTGGCCTTCCGCCACTTCCACGAGGCGGCTCTTACGGATAGCCCGCACCCGGTCGATATCACACTCCAGCGTCGGCCCGCCGTCGAAGATGTCGACATAGTTGCGATAGCGGAAGCCTTCGGCCTCCAGCACGGCGCGCGCGGGCGCGGTGTCTTTATGGACCTGGCCGATGACCGCCTGCGCCTCTTCAGAAAGAAACTGGGTATAAATGGGGTGTTTTGGCATCAGCTCAGCGATAAACGCCTTCTGGCCGGTACCGCAGAGATAATCGGCGCGGCTGAATTCCATCGAGAAGAAGCGCTGGCCGAGACTTTCCCAGAACGGCGAGTAGCCGTGTTCGTCAATCACCCCGCGCATTTCCGCCACCACTTTTTCGTTAAAGCGTTCGCGAAACGCGGCCATAAACATAAAGCGCGATTTGGAGAGCAGATAGCCGTTGCCGTTTTTGCGCCACTCCGGGTCGAGAAACAGCGTGCAGAGCTCGCTGCTGCCGGTGTGATCGTTGCTGAGAAACAGCGTCGGCAGTGCGTTGTAGACATTCAGCTCTTTTGAGGCGTGTACCAGCGTGCCCACACGGTAGTTATACCAGGGCTCGCTGAGTCCGACGGCCACTTCAATGGCGCAAATGCCGGCAACCGTGCGGCTTTGCGTATCTTCCAGCACAAAGACATAGCCCTGATCGCCTGGCGGCAGTTCGCCGCGCCAGGTTTGCAGGGAGCGCTCGACGCGCGCGCTGAGCGTTTTTTCATCCACCGGCAGCGAGGTCAACCCGCCGCCGGTTTTCGCAGCGAGGCGCAGCAGCGCCGGAACGTCGTGGTGTGCGACGGGGCGAATCACCATCATGATGCACCCTCCTTCAGCCAGTTTTCGCAGGCGCGCGCCATGCGGGCAAGCCCGGTTTCAATCTCCTGATGGCTGATGTTGAGCGCAGGCGCGAAGCGCAGCACGTTAGCGCCCGCGATCAGCACCATCGCGCCTTCTTTCGCGGCGGCGAGCGAAATCGCCTTCGCCTTGCCCGCATACTCGTCTTTCAGTACGCAGCCGATGAGCAGCCCCAGGCCACGGATCTCTTTAAACAGCCCGAGGCGCTGGTTGATGGCGTTCAATTGCTCGACAAACGCGTCGTGACGCGCTTTCACGCCATCGAGCATCTCCGGCGTGTTCACCAGCTCCAGCACCTGGCCCGCGACCGCACCCGCCAGCGGGTTGCCGCCATACGTGGTGCCGTGCGTACCGACGCCCATCACGGCGGCGCAGCGTTCGGTGGTAAGCATCGCGCCAATCGGGAAGCCGCCGCCAAGCGCTTTGGCGGTAGAGAGCACATCCGGCGTCACGCCGTAATGCATATAAGCGTAGAGGTGGCCGGTGCGGCCCACGCCGGTCTGCACTTCATCAAAAATCAGCAGCGCGTTATGGCGATCGCACAGCTCGCGCAGACCCTGCAGGAAGGCTTTAGTGGCAGGCACCACGCCGCCCTCGCCCTGCACCGGCTCGACAATCACCGCGCAGGTGTCGTCATTAATTAACGCGGCGGCGGAATCGAGATCGTTAAACACGGCATGGCTGATTTGCGGCGGCAGCGGCGCGAAATCCTGGGAATACGCAGGCTGACCGCCAGCGGAGACGGTAAACAGCGTGCGGCCGTGGAATGCGTTTTTAAACGCCACAATGCCGCTTTTCTGCGCGCCATAGTGGTCGTGGGCATATTTACGGGCGAGCTTCAGCGCCGCCTCGTTGGCTTCCGCGCCGGAGTTACAGAAGAAAACGCGATCGGCGAAGGTGGCGTCAATCAGACGTTTGGCGAGGCGCAGCACCGGCTCGTTGGTATACCCGTTGCCGGTATGCCAGATTTTCGCCGCCTGGGTCTCCAGCGCTTCGCGCAGTTTCGGGTGTGCGTGCCCGAGCGCATTTACCGCGATGCCGCCCGCGAAATCGATATACTCTTTGCCTTCCTGATCCCAGAGCGTGGAACCCTCAGCCCGCACCGGAATAAACGCGGCAGGAGCATAAACGGGGATCATCCACTCATCAAAGTTCTGGCGGGTAATTGACTGCGACATAGCGACCTCGTCCGGTAAATAAAAGGTTGTTTAGTTGTTAATTAAATGTGCATTTGCGCTCTTACTGTAGATTGCACGCTTCGTGCCAGCCAGAGGAGAAAATGCATACCGGAGAGTCAGTAACGTTAAATCAATAGGTTACGAATCAGTGTTATTCACTTTTATTGCATAAAAAGTGAATACTTTTATGACAAAGCGGCCTTCGCCATAAAAAAACCCGCACTTTTATGCATTGATAAAATATTGTTCTGGATTTGTGATCGTGACCGGGATTTGCCATATCAACGCGCCCCATTTCAGGGCGCTCGCGCCGTCCTGGTGCAAAAGCACAGGGTTTGCGCCGCTTTTAACAATCGTCACAACCTTGCCGGGCCGGGAGACGCGCGGGCGGTTTTTCTGTTACCATCGCGCCACTCTTGTTCATCCAGTGTGTTCGCGACTATGAAATTCATCTCTTTTAACATCAATGGCCTGCGCGCCCGCCCTCATCAGCTTGCCGCGCTGGTGGAACAGCATCAGCCGGACGTTATCGGCCTGCAGGAAACTAAAGTCCATGACGATATGTTCCCTCTCGAAGAGGTGGCGAAACTGGGCTACAACGTTTTTTATCACGGTCAGAAAGGCCATTACGGCGTGGCGCTGCTGACTAAAGCCACACCGGTTTCTGTGCGCCGCGGCTTTCCGGGCGACGGCGAAGAAGCGCAGCGCCGTATCATCATGGCCGAAATCCCTTCTTCTATTGGCGATATCACGGTCATCAACGGCTATTTCCCGCAGGGCGAGAGCCGCGATCACGAGGTGAAATTCCCGGCCAAAGCGAAGTTTTATCAGGATTTGCAGGACTATCTTGAAACAGCGCTGAGCAACGATAAGCCAGTGCTGATTATGGGTGATATGAATATCAGCCCCGGCGATCTGGATATCGGCATCGGCGAAGAGAACCGCAAGCGCTGGCTGCGTACCGGCAAATGCTCGTTCCTGCCGGAAGAGCGTGAATGGATGGGCCGCCTGCTGAACTGGGGGCTTAAAGATACGTTCCGTCACGCCAACCCCGAAACCAGCGACCGCTACTCCTGGTTCGACTACCGCTCGAAAGGCTTTGACGATAACCGCGGCCTGCGCATCGACCTGCTGCTGGCGAGCGATCCGCTGATGGCGCGCCTGGCTGAGACCGGCATCGATTACGATATCCGCGCGATGGAAAAACCGTCCGATCACGCGCCGGTCTGGGCGACCTTCTCGCTGTAATCTGTTCCGCTCCTCCTGTCCGGGGAGGAGCTTTTACGGAAAATCACCATGCAAATCATTGATGTCGTGGCGGCAATCATCGTGCGCGAGGGCCGTTTGCTGCTGGCGCAGCGCTCGCCTGATTGCGATCAGCCGGGGCTGTGGGAATTTCCCGGCGGCAAAGTGGAGCCGGGCGAAAGCCAGCCTGCGGCGCTGGCGCGTGAACTTGCCGAAGAGCTGGCGATAAGCGCGCGTATCGGCGCGTATGTGGCAAGCCACACGCGTGAGGTTTCCGGGCGGGTTATTCGGTTACATGCGTGGCAGGTGAACGATTTCTACGGCGAGCCGCAGGCGTTATGCCACAGCGCGCTCGTCTGGTGTGAGCCGCGCGAGGCGTTCGGCTATGCGCTCGCCCCGGCGGATATTCCACTGCTTGAAGCGTTTATGTCCGCACGCGACGCCACACCAGCGGATTTGTGCTGAGGGTTTTCTCGTCGCGCTGGCACTGCAACAGTACGCCGTCGGCTTTGATCACCGCCCCTTCGGAGTAGTTTTGATCCTGATAGACGCAGCACTGAATACACTGCTGCTGCGAACGCTGGCCGCCGGTACTGAACACCTCTTCCGGTATGTTGACCTGCACATCCGGGCGCAGCCTGTCGGCACCCGCCGGCAGTGTGGCCAGCAGCGCCAGCGCCGCCAGTAAGCATTTTTTCACTGACACCCCGTTTCCCCTCTTGTGATGTGATGCTGATTTCACTATAGCGCGCCGCGCTCTCCTTAAGACGTTATCGGCGAAACGGGCGCGGAGTTTAGCGCGGCGGGTTACTCCGCCGCAGGCTGGGCGCTGCCGCGCTTGCGGGACGCCGGCTTTTTGCCGCCTTTGCCCGCGCGGCGTTTTTGCGCCTGCTGGGGCGCCACCAGACCGCGGAACTGGCGCACCGGGGCGCTGCGCACCGGGGCGCTGCGCGCCTGGTCAATCAGCGTGTAGAGCGTCTGCACCAGCGGCTGCATGAAATCCTGATAGCGGCACTGCTTCTCGCTGATTTGCGTCAGCGTCGATTCCCACTGCGCGGTCATGTCCGGGCGTGCGGCAAGCTCCGGCAGCGCGTGGATCAGCGCTTTCCCGGCGGGCGTCGAATGAATATAGCGCCCCTGCTTTTCAAGAAAACCGCGCTTAAATAAAAGCTCGATAATGCCTGCGCGGGTCGCTTCGGTGCCAAGTCCGTCGGTGGCGCGCAGGATCTTCTTCAGATCTTTATCCTGCACGAAACGCGCGATGCCGGTCATGGCGGAGAGCAGCGTGGCATCGGTAAAGTGGCGCGGCGGCTGGGTCTGGCGTTCGACCACTTCGCCATGCTCGCAGTGCAGCTCGTCGCCCTTTGCCACCACCGGCAGCGGCGTGCCGTCGTTCTCTTCGTCGCGCTCTTTGGCGCCAAGCAGCGCGCGCCAGCCCGTTTCCGCCAGAAAGCGCGCTTTGGCGATGAATTTGCCGCCCGCGATTTCAAGTTCAATCACGCATTTGCGGAACTGCGCGTCCTGGCAGAATTGCATCAGGTACTGACGGGCAATAAGCCCGTAGATTTTCGCCTCGCCGTCAGAGAGCGACGCGGGCGCGCTGCGGGCGGTCGGGATAATGGCGTGGTGCGCGTCCACTTTTTTGTCATCCCAGCAGCGGTTGCGGCGCTCAGGATCGACTGCGGGCTGCGGCAGGAGATCCGGCGCGTGAACGCCAATCGCCTTCAGCACCGCATGGCGGCCCGCGAAATGTTCTTCCGGCAGGTAGCGGCAGTCGGAGCGCGGGTACGTAATGAGTTTGTGGGTTTCGTATAGCTTCTGGCAGATATCCAGCACCGTCTGCGCGCTCAGGTTGAAGCGTCTGGCGGCCTCGATTTGCAGCGTCGAGAGGGAGAACGGCAGCGGCGCGGCCTCGCTTTCGCGCTTGTCGTTATAGCTGGTGACAACCGCAGGCTGCCCTTCAATACGCTTAACGACATGCTCCGCCAGCGCGCGGTTGAGGAGCCGCCCCTCTTCATCCTGGTACGGCTCGCAGGCCTCGCTCGGCTGCCAGAGCGCAGTAAAGCGCTCCTGCGCGGGCGTGACGATGTGCGCTTTGACCTCAAAGAAATCTTTGGCGACAAAGTTTTCAATCTCTTCGTCGCGCCGCACCACCAGCCCCAGCACGGGCGTCTGGACGCGGCCTACCGAGAGCACGCCCTGGTAGCCCGCGTTCTGCCCGAGCAGCGTATAAGCGCGCGTCATGTTAATGCCGTAAAGCCAGTCCGCGCGGGCGCGGGCGAGCGCCGAGGTGCTGAGCGGCACAAACTCGCGGTTCTCGCGCAGTTTATCGATAGCACGCTCCACCGCCTGCGGGTTGAGATCGTTAATCAGGCAGCGGCGCACCTGCTGGCGCTTTTCCGCGGGCAGTTGCAGGTAGTCGAGCACTTCATCCACCAGCAGTTGCCCTTCGCGGTCCGGGTCGCCTGCGTGAACAATCTCCTGCGCCTCGCGCAGCAGCTTTTTAATCACATTAAGCTGCTTTGCAACCGACGGTTTCGGCTGGAGTTGCCACTTTTCCGGCACGATGGGTAAGTCGGCGAGATTCCAGCGGCCATAGCGGCTGTCATAGGCGTCCGGCTGCGCCTGCTCCAGCAGATGCCCGACGCACCAGGTGACCACCTGGCCGTTCCCGCACTCAATAAACCCGTCGCCCCGGCGGTGCGGTTTCGGCAACACGTCGGCGATGGCGCGCCCCAGACTGGGCTTTTCGGCAATAAACAACCGCATCGATTAGCGAATCTCCACCATCGGACGGCCGCCGCGCGCGGTTTTCAGCTCGCCGATGGCGCTAAGCGTGATGCCATGCTTTGCCGCCACGGCCTGCACCTGCGCTTCAGCGGCGGGCTCCACCGCCAGCAGCAGGCCGCCGGAGGTTTGCGGATCGCACAGCAGGCTGCGCCAGGCGTCCGGCATATCGCCCATCAGGTGGCCGTAGCTCGCAAAGTTACGGCTGGTGCCGCCCGGCACCGCGCCCTGCGCGATGTATTCTTCCACGCCTGGCAATTTCGGCACGGCCTCATACCAGAGCTCCGCCTGCAGGCCCGCGCCCTGGCACACTTCGCTGAGGTGCCCCAGCAGCCCGAAGCCGGTGACATCCGTCATCGCCCGCACGCCGTCGATCTCTGCGAAATCAGCGCCCGCTTTATTCATGGTGCACATCACTTCTGTCGCAAGATTTTGATGTTCCGGGCGCAGCAGCGATTTTTTCTCAGCGGTGGTCAGCACGCCGATACCCAGCGGCTTGGTGAGAAAGAGTTTGCAACCCGCCTCGGCGGTGCTGTTTTTCTTCACGCGCTCGGTTGGCACCACGCCGGTGACGGCGAGACCGAAAATCGGCTCCGGCGCGTCGATGGAGTGGCCGCCCGCCAGCGCGATGCCCGCCTGCTGACACGCAAAGCGCCCGCCTTCCACGACCTCGCGCGCGATTTCCGGCGCGAGCGTGTTAACCGGCCAGCCGAGGATCGCAATCGCCATGATCGGTTTGCCGCCCATCGCGTAGATGTCGCTGATGGCGTTGGTCGCAGCGATACGGCCAAAATCGAACGGGTTGTCCACGATGGGCATGAAGAAATCCGTGGTGCTGATAACGCTCGTGCCGTTGCCGAGATCGTACACCGCCGCGTCGTCGCGCGTTTCGTTGCCGACAAGCAAGTTGGGGTCGATAAACTTCGCCTGATCGCTGTGCAGGATGGTTTCCAGCACTTTCGGGGAAATTTTACAACCGCAACCTGCTCCGTGGCTGTACTGGGTCAGACGAATCGCTTGCTCACTCATGGACCGCTCCTTGTTTGGTCAGAATCAGGTGATCGTTATCGTTCGATAAAGCGCGCTTATGGTAGCGCCAGAAAGACGGGGTGGTAAGTATGACTGTCTGAATTGCGCCGCTTTTGCTCACAATCCAGACAGTTTTGCGCGCGGGCTTCAGAAATGACGCACGAAGGGAGCGGTGTCCGGCAGGTTAATCGTGGTGGAGGCCTTCAGCTGCGGGGTGCCGAGGTAGAGAAAACCGACAATCTGATCCTGTTCGCGGCACGCAAAAGCCTCACGCACCAGAGCGTTATCGGTGAACGGCCCGCTGCGCCAGATGCCGTTAAAGCCCTGGGCGAGCGCCGCCATTTGCATCGCCATTACCGCGCAACCGGCGCTGACCACCTGCTCCCAGCGCGGCACTTTGTGGTGCTCTTCGCAATGCGCCACCACGGTAATGATCAGCGGCGCGCGAAACGGCGCGTTGCGGGCTTTGTCGATGGCTTTTTCATCCTGGCCGTCAGCGATGGCGGCTTTTTCCAGCAGCGCGCTGAAGCGCTCGCGCCCTTCGCCTTCGATAACAAAGAAACGCCACGGCTGCAGTGTGCCGTGATCCGGCGCGCGCATGCCCGCCCGCAGAATGTTTTCCAGCGCGTCGCCCGTTGGCGCAGGCTCAGCGAGACGTGAGGCGCTGCGGCGGTTGACCAGCATATCTAATGCATCCATCTCAACTCTCCTTTGATGATTTTTACTCATAAAATTAACACAGCGGTATGTTTTGTTACACCCTGCCCGCGTTTCCTGCTGACAAGCCCGCCTGTGGTATTTACACTTTGTCGGCGTCCCGCCTGTAGCGGGAGGTTACGGGGTTCCCCGTTATTCACGGATTAGGGAGAGTAAATGCGTACCCTTTGGCGAATTATTGCCGGATTCTTTAAGTGGACCTGGCGCCTGCTCAATATCATCAGAGAGCTGGTGATGAATCTGCTGTTTCTCCTGCTGGTGCTGGTGTGCGTCGGCGTCTGGATGCAGTTTAACAGCGGCCCGTCTGAGCCTGGACGCGGCGCGCTGCTGCTTAATATCAGCGGCGTGGTGGTGGATAAACCGTCGGTCAATAATAAGCTTGGCGCGCTGGGCCGTCAGCTCTTTGGCGCGAGCTCTGACCGCTTACAGGAAAATTCGCTGTTTGATATCGTCAACGCGATCCGCCAGGCGAAGGACGACCGCAATATCACCGGCATCGTGCTGGATCTGAAAGATTTCTCCGGGGCCGATCAGCCATCGATGCAGTATATCGGTAAGGCGCTGCGCGAATTCCGCGACGCCGGTAAGCCGGTGTATGCGATTGGCGATAGCTACAGTCAGGGCCAGTATTACCTCGCGAGCTTCGCCAATAAGATTTGGCTCTCGCCGCAGGGCACCGTCGATCTGCACGGCTTCGCCACCAATGGCCTCTACTACAAATCGCTGCTCGATAAGCTCAAAGTGACTACGCATGTGTTCCGCGTCGGCACCTATAAATCCGCCGTCGAGCCGTTTATCCGCGACGATATGTCACCCGCCGCTCGTGAAGCCGACAGCCGCTGGATTGGCGAGCTGTGGCAGAACTACCTCGGCACGATCGCGGCTAACCGTCAGGTACCGGCAAGCCAGATCTTCCCTGGCGCGCAGGCGATGATCGCAGGGCTCGAAGCCGCTGGCGGCGATACCGCGAAATATGCGCTCGACAATAAGCTGGTGGATGAGCTCGCAAGCAGCGCGACTGTCGACAAAGCGCTGGTGAAACAGTTTGGCTGGAGCGACAAGGATAAAGATTTCCGCGCCGTCAGCATTTACGACTACCCGCTGAACAAGCCGTCCGAACAGGGCGAAAGCATTGCTGTGGTGTTCGCTAACGGTGCCATTATGGATGGCGAAGAAACGCCGGGGAATGTCGGCGGCGATACCACCGCCGCGCAGATCCGCGACGCGCGTCTTGACCCGAAAGTAAAAGCCATTGTGCTGCGGGTGAACAGCCCTGGCGGCAGCGTGACCGCTTCAGAAACCATCCGCCAGGAGCTGGCGGCGGCGAAAGAAGCCGGTAAACCGGTGGTGGTGTCGATGGGCGGCATGGCGGCGTCCGGCGGTTACTGGATCTCCACACCCGCTAACTATATCGTTGCGAACCCCAGTACGCTCACCGGCTCTATCGGCATCTTTGGTGTTATCAACACCGTGGAAAACAGCCTGGATGCGATTGGCGTGCATACCGACGGCGTGGCTACCTCACCGCTGGCAGATGTGTCGGTGACCAAAGCGCTGCCACCGGAAGTGCAGAAGCTGATGCAGTTGACTATCGAAAACGGTTATCAGCGCTTTATCGGCCTGGTGGCGCAGTCGCGTAACAAAACCCCGCAGCAGATTGACCAGATAGCGCAGGGTCACGTCTGGACGGGTGAAGACGCGAAGCAAAACGGTCTGGTGGACAGTCTCGGCGATTTCGACGACGCCGTGAAGAAAGCCGCCGAGCTTGCGAAGCTGAAATCCTGGCATCTCGATTTCTACCAGGATGAGCCGGGCTTTATCGATATGGTGATTGCCAACCTGACCGGCTCGGTGCACGCGATGCTGCCGCAGGCGCTTCAGGCCTGGCTGCCTGCGCCAGTGGCCGATGCGGCGCTGGCGGCGAAGAAGGAAGGCGAGAAGCTCGCGGCCTTTAACGATCCGCAAAACCGTTACGCCTTCTGCCTTACCTGCGGCGACGTGCGCTAACGCGTCAGCGTCGACCCTGTCACAGCCCGGCCAGCGCCGGGCTGATTTTTTTGCGCAGCACCTCTATACTGCGCGGGTTTATGCACAACGAAAGCTGACCTATGCAAAAGAAATCGATTTACGTTGCCTATACCGGCGGCACCATCGGTATGCAACGCTCCGAACACGGCTACATTCCCGTCTCCGGCCATCTCCAGCAGCAGCTCGCCCAGATGCCGGAGTTCCACCGCCCTGAAATGCCGGATTTCACCATTCACGAATATGCGCCCCTGATGGACTCGTCCGATATGACGCCGCAGGACTGGCAGCATATCGCCGAAGATATCAAAGCCCATTACGATGAGTATGACGGCTTCGTTATCCTTCATGGCACCGATACGATGGCGTTCACGGCGTCGGCGCTCTCGTTTATGCTGGAGAATCTCAGCAAGCCGGTTATCGTCACCGGCTCGCAGATCCCGCTCGCGGAGCTGCGCTCTGACGGGCAGATCAACCTGCTTAACTCACTCTACGTGGCGGCGAACTACCCGATTAGCGAAGTGACGCTGTTCTTCAACAACCGGCTCTATCGTGGCAACCGTACCACCAAAGCCCACGCTGACGGTTTCGACGCGTTTGCTTCTCCTAATCTGCCGCCGCTGCTGGAAGCGGGCATTCATATTCGTCGCCTGAATACGCCGCCCGCGCCTCACGGCCACGGCGAGTTGCGCGTGCATACCATTACGCCGCAGCCTATCGGCGTAGTGACTATCTATCCGGGGATCTCCGCTGACGTGGTGCGTAACTTTTTACGCCAGCCGGTGCGGGCGCTGATCCTGCGCTCTTATGGCGTCGGCAACGCGCCGCAGCACGGCGATTTCCTGAAAGAGTTGCAGGAAGCGTGCTCGCGCGGGATTGTGGTGGTTAACCTGACGCAGTGTATGTCCGGTAAAGTCAACATGGGCGGCTACGCCACCGGCAACGCGCTGGCCCATGCGGGCGTTATCAGCGGCTTCGACATGACCGTCGAGGCGACGCTCACCAAACTGCACTATCTGTTAAGCCAGGGGCTGGAGCCGCAGGCGATTCGCGAAGCGATGATGCGTAACCTGCGCGGCGAGCTGACCCCGGACGATTAAAAGGAGCATGGTATGAACTCACGCGCCCTGCTGCTGGTGGATCTGCAAAACGATTTTTGCGCCGGTGGCGCGCTGGCGGTCGCGGAAGGCGACAGCACGGTGGATATCGCGAACGCGATGATTGAATGGTGTCAGAGCCGCGGCGAGCCGGTGGTGGCAAGCCAGGACTGGCACCCGGCGAATCACGGCAGCTTTGCTTCTGTTCAGCACGCCGAGCCGTTCACGCAAGGCACGCTGGACGGCCTGCCGCAGACCTGGTGGCCCGATCACTGCATTCAGGAGAGCGACGGCGCGGCGCTCCATCCGCTGCTGAACCAGAAGGCCATTGAGCAGCGCTTTTACAAAGGCGAAAACCCGGCTATTGACAGCTACAGCGCGTTTTTCGATAACGGGCACCGCCAGAAAACCGCGCTCGACGCCTGGCTTCGCGAGCATGGCGTAAGCGAGTTGATCGTCATGGGGCTTGCCACCGACTACTGCGTCAAATACACGGTGCTTGACGCGCTAAGGCTGGGGTATACGGTGAACGTGATTACCGACGGCTGCCGCGGCGTTAACCTGACGCCGCAGGCCAGTATGCTGGCGTTTCAGGAGATGGCGGCGAGTGGCGCCACGCTCTATACGCTCGACGACTGGCGCGAAACGCAGGCATAAACCGCCTCAGTCATACGTTGCTTCATAAAAAAGGCCGCTTTGCAATCCGCGGCCTTTTTTTGCTTCAGCACCCTTCAGCTCATTCAGGCTTGAGCGTGGCGATAGGCTGCTGATTGATACCGAACTCCGCCTTCAGCTGCTGCTTGCTTTTCATCACCAGCTGGCCGTCCGTGCCGATCGTCATATGCTGCGGATTGGTGTTGTGGCGCATCTGCCAGAGCATCACCAGTTGCAGGCTGTTTTCTTTCTGCTCGGGCGTCAGCGCCACGCCGTCGGGCCATTTTCCGAGTTCTACGGCGGTCGCGAGACGCTCGTAAACCTCCGGCGTCATGCTGCTAATCAGGTCTTCCAGGTTCATAAAATCACGCTCCAGTGGAATAATTTGCTGAATCGATTCTTCAACCTTTGATTTGCTCGCCGTTATCGTCATCGGTGAAGCTCAGCGACGCCGAATTGACGCAGTAGCGTTCGCCGGTCGGTTGCGGGCCATCCGGGAACACGTGTCCCAGGTGCGCATCACAGTTGCCGCAGCGGATTTCAATGCGCTGCATGCCGTGCGAGTAATCGTTAAGGTAACGGATCGAGTCCTCGCTTACCGGCTCGTAAAAACTCGGCCAGCCGCAGCCCGAATCATACTTAGTTTCAGAGTTAAACAGCGGCGCATCGCACACCAGACAGTGGTAGACGCCATCACGCTTGTTATGCAGCAGACGCCCGGTATACGGCGGTTCCGTGCCGTGATTCTGGGTGACGTAAAACTGCATTTCCGTCAGGGTGTTTTTCAGGTCGTCCTGGGAGTTTTGATTGGCCATAAGGTGACATCTCGGGGAGGTTTAAGCAGTTACATTACCTGCATTATTCTAACAAAACATTAACAGTAACGCGTACACTTTTGGTCTAAACTTAGCACTGAAAATGCAGCTGACAAGCAAACGTGATTAACATCACACTTTTGTTTTCGACGCCCTTTTAAATTCCTCTCGGTGTCCCCATATGGACCTGAGCCCAAAAGGAAGAGTGAGGTGAGTCAGTCGTGCAAAGCTTGTCCACAGGATTGATTTGTCGCAATGATTGACACGATTCCGCTTGACGCTGCGTAAGGTTTTTGTAATTTTACAGCCAACCTTTTATTCACTAACAAATAGCTGGTGGAATATATGACTATCAAAGTAGGTATCAACGGTTTTGGCCGTATCGGTCGCATTGTTTTCCGTGCTGCTCAGAAACGTTCTGACATCGAGATCGTTGCAATCAACGACCTGTTAGACGCTGACTACATGGCCTACATGCTGAAGTATGACTCTACTCACGGTCGTTTCGACGGTACCGTTGAAGTTAAAGACGGTCATCTGATCGTTAACGGTAAAAAAATCCGCGTTACCGCTGAAAAAGACCCGGCTAACCTGAAGTGGGACGAAGTGGGCGTGGACGTGGTTGCTGAAGCAACCGGTATCTTCCTGACCGACGAAACCGCACGTAAACACATCACCGCTGGCGCGAAAAAAGTTGTTCTGACTGGCCCGTCCAAAGACAACACCCCGATGTTCGTTCGTGGCGCTAACTTTGATAAATATGCAGGCCAGGACATCGTGTCCAACGCTTCCTGCACCACCAACTGCCTGGCACCGCTGGCGAAAGTTATCAACGACAACTTCGGCATCATCGAAGGTCTGATGACCACCGTTCACGCGACCACCGCAACTCAGAAAACCGTTGACGGCCCGTCTCACAAAGACTGGCGCGGCGGCCGTGGCGCAGCTCAGAACATCATCCCGTCCTCTACCGGAGCTGCTAAAGCTGTAGGTAAAGTGCTGCCGGAACTGAACGGCAAACTGACTGGTATGGCGTTCCGCGTTCCGACCCCGAACGTATCCGTTGTTGACCTGACCGTTCGTCTGGAAAAAGCAGCAACCTACGAGCAGATCAAAGACGCTATCAAGAAAGCCGCTGAAGGCGAAATGAAAGGCGTTCTGGGTTACACCGAAGATGACGTGGTTTCCACCGACTTCAACGGCGAAGTATGCACTTCCGTGTTCGATGCTAAAGCAGGTATCGCACTGAACGACAACTTCGTGAAACTGGTTTCCTGGTACGACAACGAAACCGGCTACTCCAACAAAGTACTGGACCTGATCGCTCACATCTCCAAATAAGTGAGATGAGATTCTGATCTTAAGGGCGACTTCGGTCGCCCTTTTTATTTGGATTTAAGACAGAGGATTGCCAGAAATGATCAATACGCTTTTTGCCCTGCCGGTGTCTGAGCAGTTAACGCCTTACCTCTCCCGTCGTCAGCATGACGAGCTGGATATCATCGTTATCGACCACCCGCAGGTTCGCGCCGCCGTGGCGCTGCAGGGCGCGCACCTGCTGTGCTGGAAACCGGCTGGTGAAGAAGAGGTGTTATGGCTGAGCGCCAACACGCCGTTTAAAAAAGGCGTCGCGCTGCGCGGCGGCGTGCCGATCTGCTGGCCGTGGTTTGGCCCGTCGGCGCAAAAAGATCTGCCCTCGCACGGTTTCGCCCGCAACCTGCCGTGGAACCTGAGCGCCCATAATGAAGACGATAACGGCGTGGTGCTGACGTTTGAACTGCACGCAAGCGACGCAAGCCGTAAACTCTGGCCGCACGATTTCACGCTCTATGCGCGCTATAAGCTCGGCAAAACCTGCGAAATGGAGCTGGAAGCGCACGGTGAATTCGAAACCACCTCCGCGCTGCACTCCTATTTCAACGTGGGCGATATTGCAGAAGTCAAAGTGAGCGGGCTTGGCGAGGCCTATCTCGACAAAGTGAATGGCGGTGAGGAAGGCAAACTCAGCGGCGGCGTGCAGACATTCCCGGACCGTACCGATCGCGTTTACCTGAACCCGGAAGGGTGCAGCCTGATCCATGACGGTGCGCTTAACCGCACCATTGAAGTGGTGCATCACCATAACAGCAACGTGGTGGGCTGGAACCCGGGCCCGGCGCTCTCGGTCAGCATGGGTGACATGCCGGATGACGGTTATAAGACGTTCGTTTGTGTGGAAACTGCCTGCGTAACCACGCCGCAGCAGACGCGTGAAGATAAACCTTCGCGCCTCTCCCAGACGCTGCGCGTTATCAAAAAAGCCTGATAACCCATGGCCTCGCGATGAGCGGGGCCATTTTTTACGCCCTTCCCTGTTTTCCATAAAATTGCGCCATAAAAAAGGGCACCCGAAGGCGCCCCAGTAGATAGCGTTACGAATCAGAACGTGTAAGTCACGCCGGTAGACAGCAGCGCAGACCAGGAACGGTCCACCATCGGGCTGTCTTTCGCTTCGTCGCTAAGATGGGTGTAACGGCCGCTGCCGTAAACGCTCCAGCTGTCAGAGAGACGATAAGTGGCGGTCAGCTCGGCATACGGCGCCCAGCCATCGTCAGCGTCATAGCGGTTAAGCCCGCTGCGGCGCGACTCTTTGCCGCTCACGCCATAGTAGTAGTCGTTCTGGTTTTCACTGCTCCACTCAACACCGATGCCCGGCGTCAGGGTCAGACCGCCGTTGGTGTAGCGATAGAGCCACGCGAGATCCCACACGATACCGTTGCTGTTATCCAGCGTATCAGCGGCAAGCGACGTGCGCAGGAAACCATACTGCGTGTTATGCACGTAAGAGAGGCCCGCCATCAGCGTTGCTTTGCGCTCATCCAGACGGCGCAGCGCGCGGCTGTCGCTGTCGCCCGGCTTAAAGTGCAGCGGCGAATAGTACGCCATAATGGAAAGCTTATCGGCGGTGTCATTCCACAGGTAGTATCCCGCACCCAGACCGCGCACCCAGAAATTATCGCCTTCATAGTTGATAACCGGCAGCGGGTAAACATCGCGGTCGTACTGTTTATAAGGATTGACTACCCATCCTGCACCCGCGCCAACTGACAGTTTTCCTTCTGCATGCGCAAAGGTAGCGGCTGAAGCCATAACGGCACCCAGTGCCAGAAATTTGAATGTGCTCACAATCCATCAAGTCCTTTAGTCAAATGATCGGCTCGCGAAGTTTAACCGCCCCTGCGCTTCACCCCAAATTTTTTCGCACTTCTTTACATCATTGGATCACGCAGCCTCGCATTTTCGCGTGACAGGCGGCTTGCAATTTTATGACCTGACAGTGAATTCACGCCATAAATGTAAATCCGCCAGCAGAAACAACGGGATGAGTGCTTGATAAATCACTGAATCCCTCAAACGGCGGCATGCAAGATTTTCAAATGCCATCTACGCTTAAAATTAAGAAGGTGCATTACCCTGACCGCAGTAGCACAGTGCAACGCGCAAAAAAATGCTTAAGTTGGCATTAGGGTTGCTGTACTCAGAATACGTCTTCCGGGAGCCTCCACTATTCATATGAACGGCTCTTAAACCTGTGCTAAAAAACGAAAGGACGGCATGCCATGAATATATTCGATCACTATCGCCAGCGCTATGAAGCTGCCAAGGACGAAGAGTTCACACTGCAGGAATTTCTTACCGTTTGCCGGCAGGATCGCAGTGCATATGCAAATGCGGCGGAACGGCTATTGATGGCCATCGGTGAGCCAGTGATGGTGGATACTGCCCAGGAGCCACGGCTCTCCCGTCTCTTTTCGAACCGGGTGGTCGCCCGGTATCCGGCGTTTGAAGAGTTTTATGGCATGGAAGAGGCCATTGAGCAGATTGTGTCGTACCTGAAACACGCGGCGCAGGGTCTGGAAGAGAAGAAACAGATCCTCTATCTGCTGGGCCCGGTGGGCGGCGGTAAATCGTCGCTTGCCGAGCGTCTGAAATCGCTGATGCAGCGCGTACCCATTTATGTGCTGAGCGCCAACGGCGAGCGCAGCCCGGTCAACGATCATCCGCTGTGCCTGTTCAATCCGCAGGAAGACGCGCAAATTCTGGAAAAAGAGTACAACGTCCCCCGCCGCTATCTCGGTACCATTATGTCGCCGTGGGCCGCGAAGCGCCTGCATGAGTTTGGCGGCGACATCACCAAATTCCGCGTCGTCAAAGTCTGGCCGTCGATTCTTGAGCAAATCGCTATCGCGAAAACCGAGCCGGGCGATGAAAACAACCAGGATATCTCCGCGCTGGTAGGTAAAGTGGATATTCGTAAGCTTGAGCATCACGCGCAAAACGATCCGGACGCCTACGGCTACTCCGGCGCGCTCTGCCGCGCCAACCAGGGCGTGATGGAATTCGTCGAGATGTTTAAAGCGCCGATTAAAGTGCTGCACCCGCTGCTGACGGCGACCCAGGAAGGCAACTACAACGGGACGGAAGGCATCTCCGCCCTGCCCTTTAACGGCATCATTCTGGCGCACTCCAACGAATCGGAATGGGTCACTTTCAGAAATAACAAAAACAACGAGGCGTTCCTGGACCGCGTCTATATCGTCAAGGTGCCTTACTGCCTGCGTATTTCGGAAGAGATCAAAATCTACGAAAAACTGCTTAACCACAGCGAGCTGTCGCATGCCCCCTGCGCGCCCGGTACGCTCGAAACGCTGGCCCGTTTCTCGATCCTTTCGCGTCTGAAAGAGCCGGAAAACTCCAGTATTTACTCAAAAATGCGTGTTTACGACGGCGAAAGCCTCAAAGACACCGACCCGAAAGCGAAGTCTTATCAGGAGTATCGCGACTACGCGGGCGTAGATGAAGGCATGAACGGGCTCTCCACCCGCTTCGCGTTCAAAATCCTCTCGCGCGTCTTTAACTTCGACCATACCGAAGTGGCGGCGAACCCGGTGCATCTTTTTTATGTGCTGGAGCAGCAGATCGAACGCGAACAGTTCCCGCAGGAGCAGGCCGAGCGCTATCTCGAATTCCTGAAAGGCTATCTGATCCCGAAATACGCCGAATTTATCGGTAAAGAGATCCAGACGGCGTATCTGGAGTCCTACTCCGAATATGGCCAGAACATCTTTGACCGCTACGTCACCTATGCGGATTTCTGGATCCAGGATCAGGAGTACCGCGACCCGGATACCGGCCAGCTGTTTGATCGCGAATCGCTCAACGCGGAACTGGAGAAAATCGAGAAACCGGCGGGCATCAGCAATCCGAAAGATTTCCGCAACGAAATCGTCAACTTCGTGCTGCGCGCCCGAGCCAACAATAATGGCCGCAATCCGAACTGGACCAGCTATGAGAAGCTGCGCACGGTTATCGAGAAGAAAATGTTCTCGAACACCGAGGAGCTGCTGCCGGTTATCTCCTTTAACGCCAAAACGTCCACTGATGAGCAGAAGAAACACGACGATTTTGTCGATCGCATGATGGAAAAAGGCTATACCCGTAAACAGGTGCGTCTGCTTTGCGAATGGTATCTGCGCGTGCGTAAATCGTCCTGATAAATCGCCCGGCGGTGCTCGCGCCGCCCGGGCCTACAACGAAGCGAACCGTACGCCGGAGCGCACCGCGCATCCGGCGATACGAGTTCGGCATAAAGTTGGCAATGCAGTACGGGGGGCATATGACCTGGTTCATAGACCGACGTCTCAACGGCAAAAACAAGAGCACGGTAAACCGCCAGCGCTTCTTGCGCCGTTACAAAGCACAGATCAAGCAGTCGATCTCCGAGGCGATTAACAAGCGTTCGGTGACCGATGTCCAGAGTGGTGAATCCGTCTCCATTCCGAATGACGATATCAGCGAACCGATGTTCCATCAGGGGCGCGGCGGCCTGCGCCATCGCGTGCATCCGGGTAACGATCATTTTGTTCAGAACGACCGCATTGAGCGCCCACAGGGCGGCGGAGGTGGCGGTGGTAGCGGCCAGGGTCAGGCGAGCGCCGACGGCGAGGGCCAGGATGAGTTCGTTTTCCAGATCTCCAAAGATGAATATCTCGATCTCTTGTTTGAAGATCTTGCCCTGCCGAATCTGAAAAAGAATCAGCACCGCCAGTTAAACGAGTATAAAACGCATCGCTCCGGCTACACCTCTAACGGCGTGCCGGCCAATATCAGCGTGGTGCGCTCGCTGCAAAATTCCCTGGCGCGCCGTACGGCGATGACCGCGGGCAAGCGCCGGGCGCTACGCGAGCTGGAAGCGAATCTCGAAGAAGCCCTGAGAAGCGAACCGGCACAACTGCTCGAAGAGGAGCGGTTACGTAAGGAGATTGCCGAACTGCGCGCCAAAATCGAACGCGTGCCGTTTATTGATACTTTCGACCTGCGCTACAAGAACTTCGAAAAGCGCCCGGAGCCGTCAAGCCAGGCGGTCATGTTCTGCCTGATGGATGTTTCCGGCTCGATGGATCAGGCGACAAAAGATATGGCCAAACGCTTTTATATTCTGCTCTATCTGTTCCTGAGCCGAACCTATAAAAACGTCGATGTAGTTTATATCCGCCATCATACGCAGGCGAAAGAAGTAGATGAACATGAGTTTTTCTACTCGCAAGAGACAGGCGGGACCATTGTTTCCAGCGCGCTTAAGCTGATGGATGAGGTGGTGAAAGCGCGCTACGATCCGGCGCAGTGGAATATTTACGCCGCGCAAGCCTCTGATGGCGATAACTGGGCCGATGACTCGCCGCTCTGTCATGAAATTCTGGCTAAGAAAATCCTGCCAGTGGTGCGATATTACAGTTATATCGAAATCACCCGCCGCGCGCACCAGACGCTGTGGCGTGAATATGAAGATTTACAGGCGAAATATGAGAATTTCGCTATGCAGCATATCCGCGATCAGGATGATATCTACCCGGTATTTCGCGAGCTCTTTCATAAGCAGGCCAGTGAAAACTGGAATTAATCCACAGGGTCGACGTTCGTCGGCCCTGCGTTTTTCTTATTAAATAACCCGCAATTAAAGTGCCGCTAAACTTTTATGTCAGCGTCACTTAATCAAGTGAAACTATTGAGCCATAATATGTAGTAAAGCTGAGGCTGCTTATTAATAACCCTACAGATTTTACTTACAGCCGGTTCGCTATCAGTTATAGTGAGCGGCATTATAAAATAACGACGCGGCGCCGTCGCAGGACCACCGTGAATCATGTTTAACAGGGTCTCATTGGGCTTGAATAAAACGTCCGGGATGGTGGGGATAATCATCGCCAGCCTGTTGTCCGTCCTGGCCGTTGCGCAAATAATATACTGGCGAACAGAAGCATACCGAATAGAAAACTATACTCAGGCAGTGCTTGAACGCAGCGTCACGCTATTACAGCAGGCAAACTCACTCGCCGCGCGCGAGATGAAAATGGCGCATTATTCCCCCTGCAGCGAGGCCGATCTTAATTCATTGCGCACGATGTTGTGGGAATACCAGATGATCAAAGATGTGGGCCGCACCGGCGCGCGTGGGATTATCTGTTCCGCGCTCTGGGGACATCTTCCTGTTCCACAGCCGCTCACCGCAACGCAAAATATCGTCAGCCGTGACGGTGCCCGCTGGTTATTAAATTTGCCCCTGACAGACACCATTAACGTCAGCGCCTGGTGGCGCAACGATCTGCTGGTAATATTTTCTCCTTTCGTGTTTACCCGCTTTGAAAATGACGCAAAAACGACGCACTACAGCGCGATGATTACCAACTCACAGCGCGACCGCCGCTGGTTTACGCTCGGCCCCACCCAGGCCTTATTATCGGCAACTGATACTTCCTCACATTATGCCTGGTATTTCATCACCAAAGAACGCTGCAATGCGCAATACGATATTTGTGTCATTGCCGGTACGCACCCTTATGGCCTGCTCCATGCGCGCTGGTATACCCTCGTATTGCTCATCGCGCTCGGCCTGGCGCTCGGATTATTACTCTGCACATGCCTGGCGCTTTATCGCAAAAAGCAGGCGTCACTTACGGTGCGCCTGGAAAACGCGTTAAAAAACGGCGACCTGCGTGTGGCTTATCAGCCCATCTACGAAATTGAAACCGGCCGGATGAAAGGCATGGAGGCGCTGCTGCGCTGGCATGACAGTAATGGCGATGCCGTGTCGCCGGATGTGTTTATCCCGCTTGCGGAAAAAGAAGGGATGATGAGCAAAGTCACCGAATTTGTGACGACGCAAGCCATCGCAGAAACGGTGGAATTGCTGGAACCTTATGACCTGACGCTCAGCATCAATATTAGCCTCAACGATCTCTTCTCCCGTCATTATCTTAATTTTCTCACCCAACTGACGCATAACACCGGCCTTGCGTCGAATCGCATTATGCTGGAAATAACGGAGCGGGAAAACGCAACGCTTGCATATATGGAAGCGGCCATTTCGTTATTTAAACAACACGGGTTTTTAATCGCGCTGGATGATTTCGGCACCGGCTATTCGACCATTTCATGGCTTTCACGCCTGCCGATTGATGAAGTCAAGGTAGATAAAAGCATTACCGATGCGATAGGCACGCCAACGCTTAATAAAACGCTGCTGGTCAATTTAATTGAGATGCTGAAAGCCATGCCACAGCAGGTGGTATTTGAAGGGCTTGAACAGCGGCTACAGGTGGATTATTTGCAGGATAATTTTCCAGGCTGCTACGGCCAGGGCTGGTGGTTCTCTCGCCCCATCGACAACCAGGCATTACGCTTATTACTGACGATGCAGGCAAAATAAAACAGCAGCCCTGAGGCTGCTGCGATAACAGATAAAATCAACAAGCCAGATTATTTACGACCACCGCTGTGGCTGTTCTGGCCGCCTTTTTTGCCTGCTTCAGACGCGCGTTCCGGGTCATTTTTAAAATTCCCTCCGCTCTGCTGTCCGCCTTTTTTACCTGCTTCTGATGCTTTTTCACGATTTTCGGCAAAATTGCCGGAACCACCACGATGTTCTGCCATAACAACCTCCGGGATTGGTTTAGTGTTACCAGAAAACGTCAATACTGAAAAAGAGATCATCTGCCGAAAGTATCCTTACACTTGCCAGCAAGAGCGCGCTTCCGTGCATTTTTTCGCAAACGTCGCTTCGTGCCGATATTTCCGACAAAGCCCCGATTGCGAATCGTCTCGCCCTGTTTCGGCGCTGCGCTTATTACGACGCATCACTACGCAGATAATATTGTCTGAATAATGACTGCCGTCGTTTTCATAAGACACTCTTATGATTGTAATACAGCTTCGTAAAGTAAGCCAAACGACAACCTTTATTTTCCGGGCAGAATCATCGTAGCTTGTTTATTTTATTTGCTTTTATTTTTTGAAATTGTGCAGGCGTTGCAAAATAAGCGAACCGCCAGTAAGGTGGAAAACCTTATCCGGTTAACGAGGCGACAAAATGAAAGGGATGGATATTCACCAACAACTCGTGGATTTACTGACGCACGGCCAGGCGCGGTTTCGGGTGATGGAACATGAGGCGATGGGCAAATGCGAAGCGGTATCGGAAATTCGCGGTACGCATTTAAGTCAGGGCGCGAAAGCGCTGGTATGCAAAATTAAAGGCAACGGGATAAAACAGGTTGTGCTCGCCGTACTCGGTGCCGATCTCCAGGCGGATCTTGCCCTGCTCGCGCAGCACCTGGGCGGTACGAAGGCGTCGCTGGCAAGCCCGGCGGAAGTGGATGCACTCACCCGCTGCGTTTTTGGCGCGATCCCCCCATTCAGTTTTCACCCGGAGCTTAAACTGGTGGCCGATCCGCTATTATTTGAGCGCCACGACGAAATCGCCTTTAATGCTGGCCTGCTTGAGAAATCGATTATCATGGACACCGCCGATTATCTGCGGCTCGCCAAACCCGCACTGGTGGCCTTTCATCGCGCGCCGTCTACCAGCGCCGCTCCAGATAGCGCACCGCAATAACCAGCGTGGCGGCGGTGGCGAAAAAAAACGTGGTTATCCAGAGCGCGTCGGGCGAGAGTAGATCGTTCATCGTTTCTCCGGGAATCACATCGGGGGATGCTGCTCTCAGTGATAGCCCCTTTTGATGACAAAACAATGACGACGGGCGGCGCGTTTTCTTTTCTGGCAAGGAGCTAAGAATGTTTGATATCACGCTGCTTATCCTGCTGGCGCTTGCCGGTCTTGGATTTGTCAGCCACAACATGGCCGTAACGGTCTCCGTGCTGGTGCTGATTGTTATCCGCATGACGCCGCTCAGCGCCTGGTTTCCATGGGTGGAAAAACAGGGTGTCACCGTCGGGATTATTATTCTGACTATCAGCGTGATGGCGCCCATCGCCAGCGGCACTCTGCCCACCTCCACCCTGTTCCACGCCTTTTTAAACTGGAAATCGCTGGTAGCTATCGCCGTGGGCGTTTTCGTCTCGTGGCTTGGCGGTAAGGGCGTTGCCCTCATGGGCAGCCAGCCGTCGATTGTCGCCGGGCTGCTGGTCGGCACCGTTCTTGGCGTGGCGCTTTTTCGCGGCGTGCCGGTTGGGCCGCTTATCGCCGCAGGGCTGGTTTCCTTGCTGATTGGCCGCCAGTAGAATTGCATCCACCACTCTTTTACCTGCTGTACTCACGCAGCGCCATGGCGGTTGCGTGTAGATGAGGAACGAATGACAAACCTGACTTCCGGGCGTCGCGGCGGCTGGCTGCTGCTGGCGGGGCTGCTTACCATCGCGACCACCCTTCGTGTAACGTTTACCGGGGCAGCGCCGCTGCTGGACGCTATTCGCGTCGATTTCTCGCTCTCCACCGCCGCTACCGGCCTTCTGACCACGTTGCCGCTGTTGGCTTTCGCGCTGGTGTCACCGCTGGCCGCAGGCAGCGCGCGGCGCTTCGGGATGGAGCGCAGTCTTTGCGGCGCGCTGCTGCTTATTAGTGCGGGCATTCTTCTGCGCTCCTCCGGCAGTGCGGCGGCGCTCTTCGCCGGCACCGCGCTTATCGGCTGTGGGATAGCCATCGGCAACGTACTGTTGCCCGGCATGATCAAGCGGGATTTTCCTGGCAAGGTGGCGAAACTGACCGGCGCGTACTCGCTGACGATGGGCCTTGCGGCCGCCGCTGGCTCAGCGCTGGTGGTGCCGGTCGCAGCCCTTAGCGGCGGCTGGCGCGGCGCACTGCTGGCGCTGATTGTCTTTCCGCTGCTCGCCCTTCTGCTCTGGCTGCCGCAGCTGCGCGCCCGTCGCCACGATGCCGTTGGCAGCAACGCGGCGATGCACAGCCGTAGTATCTGGCGCTCGGCGCTCGCCTGGCAGGTGACGCTCTTTCTGGGCGTTAACTCGCTTATCTATTACATCGTTATCGGCTGGCTGCCGTCGATTCTGATAAGCACAGGGTTTAGCGAAGCGCAGGCCGGTTCACTGCATGGGCTCATGCAACTTGCCACCGCCATACCGGGCATTGCGGTGCCGCTGCTGCTCGCACGGCTTCGCGATCAGCGCGGTATCGCCATTCTGACCGCCCTGCTTTGCGCCGTAAGCCCCGTCGGGCTGTGGTTCTTCCCGCATCTTGCCGCCTGGTGGGTGGTGATTTTCGGTTTTGGATCAGGTGCGACCATGATCCTTGGCCTGACGTTTATCGGCCTGCGCGCAAGCTCAGCGCATCAGGCGGCGGCGCTCTCCGGGATGGCGCAGTCGGTGGGGTATCTGCTGGCGGCATGCGGGCCGCCAGCTATCGGCAGACTCCACGATCTGCTGCATAGCTGGAGCCTGCCGTTAATGGTCTGCGCCGCACTTGCCGTCGTGATGGCCATTGCGGGCGGTTTTGCGGGGCGCGCACGGGAAATCGGCGCGCCGTAACTCAGCGCCGGGCGGCGCGTAAAAATTCGCGCACCAGCGGCACCGGACGCCCGGCAAGCGCGCCGCGCTCGTGCTGGAACAGCGTCGCCACAAAAAACGGATGCGTCGTCAGCTCGACGGCGCGCACGTCGCCTTCATTATCCCAGCCGGTGATTTTCAGCGCTTCCTTACTGATCGCCTCGACAAACTCCGGCGCCACGCCAAAATTGCAGTGATAGGCCTCTGCAATTTCCTCACGCCCGTAGGCGCGTGCGATAAGCGTATGCGGGCGCAGTTCAACCTCCCCGGTCTGCTCCACCAGCGAACAACTCAGCGGTGCAATAACCAGTCTGCCGCCCTGCGCGGTTTCGCCGTGGTTCGCGTCACTCCAGCCCAGAACGTTACGGGCATACTCAATGACCGCATGCTGAAAACCGCCGCAGGTGCCAAGAAACGGAATCGCATTTTCACGCGCATACCGAATGGCGATAAATGCGCCGTCTTCGTTTTCATACGGGCTGCCAGGCACAACCCAGATAGCGTCATAGCCCACCAGATCTTCCGGGCTTTTAATATCTTTGGTCGGGAGCCAGTCGTAATCGGCGGTGAGTTCCAGCACGGCGGCGGCGTCGTCAATCGCGAGCGGGATCGCCTGATGCGCGACTGTCGCGCTGTTGTAGTCGCCGACCAGCGCAATACGCAGGGTGGAAGTGAGCGGTGAGGTTTCCATAGGGTTTTCCTTATGCCTGAATGAATCACATACAACATAAGGAGCATCAGCATACCGATCTGCGCGCTGGCTAACAACACCCAAAATCAGCAGTGACAACGCCATTTTGCGAGACGTCTCGGGCAATCGCGCGCTGTGGTTTGCCTCGCGCCTTTACGCGGCAGATAATTCGATCACAGAAAACGACAAGCTAGGAGGCAGAGATGATTACGCTTAAGCGCGTTTATGACGAGCCGGACGCGCAGGACGGCTACCGGGTGCTGGTGGACAGGCTCTGGCCACGCGGCATTAAAAAAGCGGATTTGCCGTTAGACGAATGGAATAAAACGCTGGCCCCTTCGACGGCACTGCGTAAGGCGCTGCATGGCGAGGTCATTGATTTTGCCCACTTTAGCGAGCGCTACCGTGAAGAGCTGGCCGCACAGCAGCAAGAAGGCGAGCGTCTGGCGGCGATTTCACGCAAAGGAACGCTCACAATCTTGTTTGGCGCGAAAGACAGAAGCCAGAACCACGCGCAGATCCTGGCGGCGTGGCTCAGGGAGCTTGCAGAACACGCTTAATCGAGAAGCAGCGCCGTCTCTTCAAGCGGCAACAGCTGGCCGTCAAGCGGCATCAGGTGTTCGGCACGGACAAAGGCAAAGCCAGCCTGGCCGTCGGCGGCCACGACATCGCCCGTCACCAGCCACAGCGGGCGGGCGCAACTTTTGGGCAGTTCCGTCATAAAACCGGTTACCGGATTGATAAAGCGCTCACCCGGCTGGCAGAGGCTGAAGAGTTCTACAGATTTACCGATATTTTCCCGACCGGCAGCGGTACGGGCGCCGATGATAATGGCGAGAGCGCCTGGCTTGAGTTGTTGCATGGTCTTTCCGCGTTCGCAATAAGCAATAAATGAAACGCGTAGATCAGAACATTCTTATGTTGTGATGTAAAGATTTCTGAATCAAAAAACCGTGCATTTCCGCGCGAAATCTCCATTTTTTCTTCATCCTCTCGCCCCGCGTTTTCGCTAAGCTTGCCGTTATCGCTGTGATGACTGACCACACGGCACTCTTTTGCCTCACCTTACCCCGTTGCAGGAGCGGCTTGCGGCTCAATGAAAACGCGATACAGGCAATTGCCCTGCCTGTAAGGCGCATAACGACAGCCCTTCATGCTCTCCTTCTCATCTGCGGGGTGTTTTTTTCTATACACACCACCTCAAATTTGCCTGATTAAAAGACATTGAGCTGTCGTTTAAAAAGCCGTGATCCCGGATCGATATACTGTGGCGATTCGCGTTCTTTCAGGTTTTTCTCATGTCAGTCATCATTTCTCACGCTGAGCCTACCCCCAGTAGCGGCCTGGATCTTATTAAAGCCCTCACGACAGGCACACTGATGCCTGGCGGCTTATGGCAGAAAAAAAGCTATCGTCTGAAATTCGCGCTGCGAAGCTGTCTTTATCTGCCTGCCACGCTGCGCTTTATGGATGCCATGGCGAAAAATCCACGCTTTGAACAACTGCTGAGCGTGCAGAAAACGCTGCCGGGCAAAATTCATCGTCACTATCTGCGTCTGGGGTTAAGCGCGGGCGAGCGGGCGAGCGCCATTATTCATCACTACGATTTTATCCGCGAACGTGCGGCAGCGCGCCTTGCCGATGCGCTCTGCGCCACCAGCCCGCAGCCGCTGTTTACGCTTGCGGCGAAAGAGAAAACGGTCGTCATTAGCGCGTCATCGGCCCATAAAGCCGAGCGCGAAGGCGAAAGCACGCTGTGGCTGCACTGTGATGACGTGCTGCTCGCCAGCCTGACGTTCAGTATGGTGCGCGACGCCACCGGCTACGGCATCGCCATCGGCGGTCTTCAGGGGCCACGCAGAAACGTGCCACATGAAGCTATTCGCGATGCGACAAAAGCCTGTTACGGCGTTTTCCCGAAACGTCTGCTGATGGAAGTCCTGTGGCTGATGATTCAGCAGCATGACATGACCCATTTCGAGGCGGTGAGCAACAACGGCCATGTGTTCCGCGGCCTGCGTTATCGCTTCAGTAAAGGGCGTCACTTTTTTGCAAGCTACGATGAGTTCTGGGAATCGCTCGGCGGCGAGCGTCGTGGCGCGCGCTATTTCACGCTGCCGCTTACGGCCGCGCGCAAACCGCTGGAAGATGTCGCCAGCAAGAAACGTTCTGAGTACCGTAAACGCTACGAGCTGCTGGATTCGCTGGCAGCGCAGTGGCGCGAGCTGAACGCGCAGTAATGCTCAGGCGGCCTTCTGGCCGCCTTTTTATGGCGCTCCCCCCAGGTTTGTGCAGCTTACCCGCCCGTGCCGGGCTGGCCTCACACGTTGCGCTGATCCGCGGCCATAAAAAAACCGCCTGCTGGCGGTTTTTTTATTTTGCGTCGTCTTCTGAGCGATACGGCCCTTTCTCGTCGTCATCGCTGTCGTCACGCTTGCGCGTCACTTCCCCTTCCGGGCCCGGCGTACCGCCACCCTGCTCTTCTGCCTGTAAGCGAAAAGCCTGCTCTTTTTGCGATTCACCGAAGTATCCGAAACCCAAAAACATGATGACCTCCTGTATCCATCAGAGTTAACACATTAAGTGTAGCTGACCAGAAAGCCTTCGCAGGCGCGGTACGCTTACCGTCTGTCTGAAAAGCGCGGGCTCCGGGCCGGCCGGAGCCTGACCGTCAGCTCGCCACTTTATCGAGTACGCGCTGAATCGCCGCGGAGAGTTCGTTGATTTCGAACTTCGCCACGTAGCCATCCGCACCCACTTTTCGCACATGATCTTCGTTAGCGCTGCCGGAGAGCGACGAATGGATAACGACCGGAATTTTTTTCAGGGTCGCGTCCATTTTGATGTTGCGCGTCAGGGTAAAGCCATCCATTTCAGGCATTTCAAGGTCGGTCAGCACCATCGCGATTTTATCGGTGATCGACTGCCCTTCCGCCTGCGCCTCTTTAGCCATGAGCTTGATTTTTTCCCAGGCTTCGAGGCCTGTGGTGTGCATGAGCGCCGGAATGCCCATACTCTTAAGCCCGTGCTCAAGCATAGAGCGCGCCACTTTGGAGTCTTCCGCCACAATAGCCACCGCGCCCGGTTTCAGTTTGAAGCTGCGCTCCTGCATCACTGTGTTCGGCTGACCGTCACGTACAGACGGAATGATGTCATACAGGATCTGTTCAACATCCAGCACCAGCGCCAGTTCATTACTTTGATTATCGCTGTCGAGGCGCGCGATGCTGGTGATGTTGCGTGAGCTGACGCCCGATTCCGCCGTATGCACCTGGCTCCAGTCGAGGCGGATAATGTTTTCAACCGATTCCACAGCGAACGCCTGGGTGCTGCGCGCATATTCGGTCACCAGCAGCAGGTTCAGGCCAGTGGTCGGTTTGCAGCCTGTCACCGCCGGCAGATCCACAACCGGGATTATCTGGCCGCGGATGTTTGCCATACCAAGCAGCGGCGCCTGCATGCCTGCGGCTTTGGTAATCGTCGGCATCGGCACGATTTCGCGCAGTTTGAAAACGTTAATACCGTACAGCTCAGGTTTCTCCTCTTCATTCGCAGATCCCAGCCGGAAGAGAAGCAGTTCGAATTTGTTCGATAAAGCGAGATTCGCCCTCTCATCGATATCTTTCTGGAAGTTATCCATATTGACCTCAAAGGTACGCTTGTGGGTGGTGGCTCATGCGGCGAAAGGGATAACGCGCTGGTGCCTGGTTTCAGGCACTCCTTGCACCTGAATTTGGTTTAAATCGTTATCGGCAGGTTTTGCAAAAAGTAGAGGGGGAAGATAAGAACAAATTTCGGTGAGTAACAAAAAGGCGAGCGAGCGCAAAAAACGAAGCCGCCCGCAGGCGGCTGACAGGCGCGAGGATTCAGGGTGCCTTATGCCACGCGTCGCGCAGCGATTCGCGCCCGTGTGGCTCCTCTTTTTCCGGCAGGTCGTCCTCTTCCCACGGATTTATCGTATTTGGCGCATCTTCGGGTAAGCCGTGATGCTCATTATCATCTGCAAGCGGTCTGTCGGGATGGCGATTGTCAGGCATGGCGCTTTTTCCTCATATCCTCAGGATAAAGGAAAAGTGTAGCCTGGCTTGCGGGTGCCGACGCTTTTCTCACATCCCGCTCGCCAACGCCCGGTCAAGCGGCTAAAGTGAAACGTAGCGCCGACGCACTCACCAGAAGAGGTAAAAATGACGGGATCGATTGACGAAATTATTGAAAAACTCCAGACGCGCATCCTGGCGTATGAAATTCTGTTCCAGTCATTACTGGAAGAAGTGCCTGCTGTGCTGAAAGAACGCGTGGTCGATAATGCGCGCCACCACTTTGCAGGCCTTGAGGCTGGCGTTAACAGCGATCCGGAACGGGCGCAGAAAATTACGGCCGCACGCGCTGTAGTGGAGCAACTGCTGGCCCGCAAACATTAATTCATTAAGAAGCATTATCGCAGCGCGAAAGTGCGACGTATTTATTTCCGACCCTGAATGGAAATAAAAAAGAAAAAGCCCGCAAGCGGGCTTTTTTTACTGAATGAGGCGTATTTTTAGCGATGCGTATTCGTTTCGGAATGCATCATCGCGTAGCTGTCGTAACGTTCAGCCGCTGCAAAACCCACCAGCATGGCGGATTTGCAGAATATACATTTTGCGCCGTGCGGATTTTTATCGGTCACGTCGAAACGGGAAGTACGATACTGCGAGCCATGACACGCAGGGCATCTGAAATGCAAGCCTGCTGCAATCATGTTGTCTTTAGAGCGCCACCACATTCACGGCTGACGGGCCTTTCGCGCCGTTTTCAACCGAGAATTCAACCTGCTGACCTTCGGTCAGTGTGCGAAAATTATCGCTCTGGATAGCGGAGAAATGGACGAATACGTCTTTGCTGCCGTCTGCCGGTGCGATAAAACCAAAGCCTTTATCCGCGTTAAACCATTTCACTGAACCATTCATTCTGTTAGCCATATTTTAATACCTTTATACTTGAGCCTTGCGGCGAAAATGGTTTGAATGACAGAAATATTCAGTGCTTAAGAGGGAACTCAAAAGAAGAGATATCGAAGGATAACGTCTGGAGATGAGTACTACTGAAGTGGAGGACTCGTACCAACCACTGCACAACGGGTTCTGCGTATCAAACCGAGGAGTTCATTAACGCATGCCCCACTCTTTTAAGCAAGCAGTAATGTGCCTTTTACAAAACTATATATTTACACCCACACGGCATTGTGCCGCTAGTCGATTTGCTCATTTATTGCCACTCAGACGAAAAATAAATTCTCCGGTACGTTAAAAAAGCGGCCACGGTTATTTTAGACAATATATTTTGTAACCTTTGATAAAGCGTGACGCTATTTCTCTGACAGCGCCACGCCATTATTTTCAGCCCCACTCGACTCTTCCGTGACTCTGGATTGCCGTTAAAACCCCACGTCGACGTGCGTCATGCGTGAATTATTGTTAAGGTTTGTCTGATGACAACACTGGACGAGGTAATGATGAACACGTTTGTCAGGCCCACGCTGACGCTGCCGAATCAGGAAGAGAAACTGCTGCTGCACTCCTGCTGTGCGCCATGCTCGGGCGAGGTCATGGAGGCGCTGCAGGCTTCCGGTATCGACTACACCATCTTTTTCTATAACCCCAATATTCATCCCCAGAAGGAATACCTGCTGCGTAAAGAAGAAAATATCCGCTTCGCTGAACAGCACGGTATCCCTTTTGTGGACGCCGATTACGATACTGATAACTGGTTCGAGCGCGCCAGAGGAATGGAGTGGGAGCCTGAGCGCGGCGTGCGCTGCACCATGTGCTTCGATATGCGATTTGAACGCACCGCGCTTTATGCGCATGAAAACGGCTTTAAGGTGATCAGCAGTTCGCTTGGTATTTCGCGCTGGAAAAATATGCAGCAGATTAACGACTGTGGTCACCGCGCCGCGGCCCCGTATGAAGGCATGGTGTACTGGGACTATAACTGGCGTAAACAGGGCGGCTCGGCGCGCATGATTGAAATCAGCAAGCGCGAGCGCTTTTATCAGCAGGAATATTGCGGTTGCGTTTATTCGCTGCGTGACTCCAACCTGCACCGTAAAGCGCAGGGCAGACCGTTAATTAAAATCGGCACGCTCTATTATGGCGATGAGTCATAACGGTAACGGGCATCGTTAAGATTGACCTCATTACGAAAAAGCCAGGTCTCTGACCTGGCTTTTTATTTAATCACTGCTGCTACTGTCGCAGTCCCCCTGAGCCGCTGTCCGAACTGCAGCTGTCATGATGCGAGACGTGCGACTGTGTGGATGTCGAATTAGATGAACCGTGGTTCGTCCCCGGGTGATGCGAGGTATCGGTGTAATAACCGGTGTCGCCGCATTGACCGTGCGGCGCAGTCGTAAAAAGCCAGATGACGGTTTTTACCGCGTGCAGCATGACAGGAATTCCCACCAGCGCCTGTGCGACACGTGTAACCCAGATCGAGGAATTTATCACCCTATCCGCCGTGAGGTATTCCATCAGCGGCGTAAATGCGACGACCTGAAACAGCGCCAGCCAGAACCCCAGCAAAAAACTGTAAGCGATAACGCTGTACCCCATAAATGCCAGCAGCTGTTTTATGCTTAAACGATAACCCCAGCGTAAGGTATTTCGCCAGTATGTGAAGTAGCGGTGTCGCATCCCTGATTCCTCTTATTATTGGTAAACAGGTTACCGCACCGGCACGTAGCCTGAAACTACCAGAATCGTGATCGCGCGGTATAAAAAAAGCGCAGCCGTAAATTAAAAAAATAAAAATCGGGCTATTGCGACTCAATGTGTGTAAGGTGTCCCCTCCACAATTCAAAGAAGATACTTATGGCTATTCATAAAAGAAAATCGCAAGACAGTTACTTAAGCCGCGTCACCTGCCCGAAATGCAACGAAAAATCTGAACACAGCGCCGCCCGCGTCAACAAGCAAAAAACGCTCATCTGCCCCGCCTGCAATCATTTATTTGTCTTCGCGCAGACTCCAGCGCATCCACTCTAAAACCTGTTTGACTATCCGGTTAAAAGCGCCGGTATTCCTGGTGCTTTTAATCAATTACCGCTATTTTATTAGCATGCTAATGCTTCGCCGCCTTATTTAATCCAACACTCCCGCGCCATAAATATCGTGTCACATTCCAATAAAATAAAATTAACGAAAAGTAAATCAGAACACATCCTTTTAAAATGAGCATTACGCTTTTAATATTATTACATTTATGCCACCTGTTTTATTAACATTATCACACGTCCATCTGCATTTCTTTGCGTTTATTTACTTTAACCCTGTCTAAAAGCCGATCCTCTGCCGCCGATAAACGCCATGAACCGTTTATATCGCGTGATGGAGAAATATCGTTGAGTATGAAAGTGAATATAAAAAGGATGGCAATGACAGTAAGGTTGTTTTCATTTATAACCCTTGGCGCGTTAATCGTTATTTTTCTCGCCAGTTCCGCCTCTAACCTGTGGTCGTTAACACGCAGTAATCAGGCGCTGGATGATGTGAATAAAGAAATCCGCGTCGTGCTTTCCGTGGTAGACCCGATTAACCATAGCCGGACCGTTCGCGTGCGCCTGATGGAAGCGATGATTAATCAGTCATTAGGCAAAACCTCACAGGCGGAAACCTCACTGGAGGGCGCGAATGAATTCCTACAGCACGCGGTGGAAACTTTTGATTCCTATATGGCTTCGCCTCGTACGCCGGGAGAAGAGGAAATTTTAGCGCCCTATCGACAGACCTGGCAGAATTATCTCGACAACGGTTTACGGCCCATGATCGAGGCCGCAACCAATAATGACGTAGAGCGCTTTAACCAGCTTGCAAGCTTTACCGTACCGGCGCTGGATTATCAGTTCGAAAATGAATTGCTGAAACTCCTCTCTTTCCGGGAAGATTATGCGCATAACCTTAATCTGGATGCGCAGGAACAATTTAAATATAGCCTTACGTTGCTGGGTGGGTTTACGATTATTTTCATTCTGATTCTGCTTGCGGTATTTATTCTTATCCAGCGTCGCATCCTTAAACCACTGGATATCGCGCACGCCCAGTGCAAGAAAATTGCTGAAGGTGATTTACAGAATCCGATTATTTCGCATTCCGGTGATGAAATTGGCAGGATGCTTACCGCGCTTGAACAAATGCGCCAGTCCCTGCGCAATATTATTATTCAGGTCCGCGATTCCAGCGACAGCGTGGCGCATGCCGCTGATGAAATCGCCGCCGGGAATATCGATCTCTCCGCCCGCACTGAAGAGCAGGCGGCGTCTCTTGGCGAAACCGCGGCCAGCATGGAGCAGTTGACCTCCACCGTGAAGCATACGTCTGACAATACGCATAATGCAGACCTGCTGGCGGGTTCAATGCGTGAATCGGCGCAGGAGGGCAATCAGATTATGGAAGAAGCCGTGGAATCCATGATGGAGCTTGAATCGAGCGCCAGACGTATCGACTCCATTACCGGCATCATCGAAGGCATCGCCTTCCAGACCAATATTCTGGCGCTCAACGCCGCCGTTGAAGCGGCACGCGCGGGCGAACAGGGCCGCGGATTCGCGGTAGTGGCAAGCGAGGTGCGCAATCTGGCGCAGCGCTCTTCCGCCGCCGCCAAAGAGATTAAAGAGTTGATTGAACAGTCCGGCACGCATATTACCTCCGGCAGCGAGAAAGTCAGCCGCGCGGGCGAAAGCATGAAGGCAATCATCAATTCTGTTAATCAGGTGTCGGTGCTAATGTCCGAGCTGGCGTTGTCCACCGGCGAGCAGAGCCGCGGCATTGAACAAATTAACCTTGCGGTCAACCAGATGGACGCGGTCACGCAGCAGAACGCGGCGCTCGTGGAAGAAGCCTCTTCCGCCGCAATGTCGCTGAAAGAGCAGTCTCACCTGCTCAAGCAAACCGTCGATATTTTTAAAGTTAGCTGACAGAAAATAACGGGTTTAGGTCTCAGGGAACACAACGCCATCAGGCAGTCTCATTCATGTGTCTCTGAATAAAGCGCCGGGCGACGGGATGCGCCCGGCTTTTTTTCACTACGCCGCGCCGCGCTCGCTTTCAGGACTGCATAAGACGCATCTCATCCCACTGGCACTATTTTCATGTTAAAAAAGAGATTATTTACGGGCATATGCTTCAGGAAAAACGCATGTCTGCCGACGATCTCTCCCAAATGGGCGGTGCCCGCGTGACGCTCACGGCGGATAAAACAGGCCGCGCGGTAATTGAAAAATGCCCGGTGGGAGCCGTTGAATACGCTTTCTATCAGGATGTGGCACATGAACTTACTGATGCCGGTATCCTGACCCCAACGTTGTTCGCTGCCGATGCTGAGCGGCGCAAGCTGACGCTTGAGTATATACCGCACGCCATTGACCAGGACGACGTGGCGGACGACCGCATTCTTGCGATACTGGCGCGCCTGCACGGTTATCCGGCTCAACCCGGCTGGCATTATCACCCGCATGGCTGGTCAGGTGCTGCGCTTGAAAACGCGCTCAGCCTCCTGGCACTTCCTGTGCAAGCCGCCAGGCAGTTACGCACCTTTCACCACTACAGCGCTGTGCTCTTTGATAAACCCGGCCTGATTTCCGGCGACAGCAATGCGGGCAACTGGGGCAGAAGAGAAAATGGTGAACCGGTGCTGTTCGACTGGGAAAGATTCGGGCGTGGAAGCCCGGCGATTGACCTCGCACCGCTGATTAAAGGCATGGGCACGGCGCAGGCATTTGTGCAGATGGCCGGGCGTTACTGCCGCTACTCATCTCATTACCCGGTGAGTGAACTCGCGCGCGAAATCGCCATCGCTAAAGCCTGGATTGTTACCGAGGTGGTCATACTGCTCCATGAGCGACAAAAAGCATCGCTCCCCTTATATCTCAACTGGTACCGGGAAAATTTGCCAGACTGGCTGAATCAGTCGGTCAGGCTGCTGTAAAAAATACGCTGTTATAAATAGTCAAACCACGGCTCAAAGGCCGTCATCACGAATAAAATAAAAATGCAGGTTAAATAGCGTGCGGCCCGCTTTCTGCCCGCATCGCTTTTACTCTCCACTCGCGAAAGGTGGGCACGTCGGGCCGTTCCGCGTCTCTTTCATCGTCACCAGGTAATAATTGGCACCGGGCAGGGAAAACTCAAATAGCATTCTCAGCATCTGGCGTTTAATCAGATCCTGCACCAGCAGTTTGCGGGCGGGAACGGCGCTGGCTGTTATCTTCAGTATCGCCATTATTCTTGCCGTTAATCAGTGGAGCGGGCTAAAAGTCGCAGACGCCCTGCTGCTGGATCTTTCATTACCGGGCGCGCGGTATTGTAAAATTCATCATCAGGAACCCCAGTCGTAATATCGCTGCCCCCAAATTAAGGGGGGCGTTCCGCGCCTGGAATATTTTCATCTTATTAATAATTCGCGTAAGGTTCGTCATTCCGCTGTTATCCCTGCATCAGTAAATACGCAGGGATTCTTATAAAGAACAGGAGTTCGCCATGCTAAAACGCTGCTCATCCCTTATTGTCTTTTCGATGCTGGCCGCCCCGCTTGCACAGGCTGACACTCTTCGCGCCGTTGATGTGACCACCTTTGATGTCGCCGGTGTCAAAACGGGGATGGATTATGCTCAAAAAAATCCACATAATAGACCAAATTTTAATAAACCATATCATTCTGAGTACGCGCATGGATATAAACACAATAACCAATGAAAGCATGTGGAAAATTGCGACAGGAGCATTGCCAGTTTTAGTGGCAATGGCTAAAGGCTTAAAGATTTTTATAGAATGGCTAGAATATGGCACAATGCATAAATTGAAGCATATGGATAAAAATTTTAGCGAATACTTTAAGGATGAAGAGAAAGCTCTGCTTAAGAAACGTATTAGAGAAGTTGCCAGATTTCGTCTGACTGGATACAAAGACCCTGTTTTACAAAAAAGATTGATATACGTGTGGAGTCGAGCGAACATGAATCTGCCAGGCTTATGGGCAATTCACATAGGGCGTTATCTTGTTCTCGACGGAAAACGTTTTTATTTTGATTTCACCTCCACAGCTTTTATAAAAAAACGTCGTCTGTTCAGAATACTTGGTCTGATATATCTGGCTTATGCTATAATTCCCTGGGTTATTTTTTTCAACGAAGATGCCGCAGTATTCCCCTTATGGGCAACAGCAACGATAACTTTCCTGATTGCTTTTATCTCAATTATGTTTTTCATCTCTTTTCCTTCAGATAAACAAACACGCAATATGAATGGACAACTACTAAAAGTTGATTTAAAGGAGTATGGGAAGCAGTAATACTCGATATAATAAACATTTCCTTCTGTCGTAAAAACCACCTGCATAGCAGGTGGTTTTGATAGCGTCCCATAGAGGCGCACTGAAGCCCTAAAAAATCTCGGGCTGTTAAATCTGAAGACAATAAGGCAAGGCTAAAACCTGTTGCTGACTACCGCCACAAGAGGTGGTGTTCAGATGAGTGTAAATATGCCCCCAACGTTTACCTTAAGTAAGCGGACTGCGGGCAACAAAAACTTACGAAGAAGTGGATTATTTCACCGACATTAATGGGATTCTTGCGCTGTCAGCTAAGCCTAATTAACAAAAAAATCACAATAGCTCCTATAAGAAATGCATGCAAATAGATCTGTAAACTTGGTCGTCTCGATGTATCTTTATCGCTATCTCTTTTTAAAGGAGGGAGTTGCTCTGCTGAAGCTGATGACTGTGCGGCCCCCTCATCGTTATAGACATTCCTGGCGAGGTCAGGGTTATATTTATTAAGAATGTAACGTGCCCTGCCCTGATGTAATTTCACCCATTCTCTGGATTTCGACACGAACCTTATCGCAACCCAATTAATAACAATTAATAACGCGCAAACATAAATAATTAACACAGTGCCGGGATTATTATCAATAATAAACAAAGCAGGTAGAAGTGCGGTAGTTAAAGCCATTACCAGAGAGCTGAAGGTGAGCCTCTGGTTCTCGTGATGGGCGATACGCTCGTATTGTAGCTTAATAAAATCAATATAATGTAAATCTTCGTTTCTCAGAGGGTTCATTGTATTCTCACTTTAATATTCATGGGATTTTGACATCTTTCACAACGAATAAAAAAACGGGAACCAAGCGGCTCCCGTTCTGACCTAACCAAGAATCTGGATTACATGTTCGCGATAATCGCGTCGCCAAACTCTGAGCATTTCAGCAGTTTAGCGCCTTCCATCAGGCGTTCGAAGTCATAGGTCACGGTCTTGTTGTTGATAGCGCCTTCCATACCTTTGACAATCAGGTCAGCCGCTTCGAACCATCCCATATGACGCAGCATCATCTCAGCTGAGAGAATGATAGAGCCCGGGTTCACTTTGTCCTGGCCTGCGTATTTCGGCGCGGTGCCGTGGGTCGCTTCAAACAGCGCGCACTCGTCACCGATGTTCGCGCCCGGCGCGATGCCGATGCCGCCAACCTGCGCCGCCAGGGCGTCAGAGATGTAGTCGCCGTTCAGGTTCATACAGGCGATGACGTCATATTCCGCCGGACGCAGCAGGATCTGCTGCAGGAAGGCGTCGGCGATAACGTCTTTCACAACGATCTCTTTGCCGTTGTTCGGGTTCTTGATTTTCACCCACGGACCGCCGTCGATAAGCTCGCCGCCGAACTCTTCACGCGCCAGCTGGTAGCCCCAGTCTTTAAACGCGCCTTCGGTGAATTTCATGATGTTGCCTTTATGCACCAGGGTCACGGATTCGCGATCGTTAGTGATGGCGTATTCAATGGCCGCGCGCACCAGGCGTTTGGTGCCTTCTTCAGAACACGGCTTAATGCCGATGCCGCAATGTTCCGGGAAGCGGATTTTCTTCACGCCCATCTCTTCACGCAGGAATTTGATCACTTTCTCAGCGTCAGCGGAGTCGGCTTTCCACTCGATACCCGCGTAGATGTCTTCAGAGTTTTCACGGAAAATGACCATGTCGGTCAGTTCCGGGTGTTTAACCGGGCTTGGGGTGCCCTGGTAGTAACGTACCGGACGCAGGCAGACGTAAAGGTCCAGCTCCTGGCGCAGGGCAACGTTAAGGGAACGAATACCGCCGCCAACCGGGGTAGTCAGCGGGCCTTTGATGGCAACGCGATATTCACGAATCAGATCCAGGGTTTCCTGGGGCAGCCAGACATCCTGGCCGTAAAGCTGGGTAGATTTCTCACCGGTGTAAATTTCCATCCAGGAAATTTTACGCTCGCCTTTGTAGGCTTTCTCAACCGCGGCGTCGACCACTTTCAGCATCGCCGGCGTCACGTCCACACCGATACCGTCGCCTTCAATGAACGGGATGATCGGGTTGTGGGGGACATTCAGCTTGCCGTTTTGCGCTGTGATCTTTGCACCTTCCGCCGGAACTACTACTTTGCTTTCCATTCACCTCTCCTTCGAGCGCTTCTGGTTGTGACTCATTATGTTAATGATTTGTAATAGGCGTGATAATACTACCTGAATGTTCTGCCCCATGCCACGCCCTTATGAATAGGGTATAATGCGGCAATTGATAAAGCCTGAAAATAGTATGCAGAAAACTTCTTATAGAAATCACCGGCTTGAGCGATTCAGCTCACAACATTCCGCTAAGCGCCGCAAACCCGAAGGCCCGAAACGGCTGATCCTCTTTAATAAACCTTATGATGTGCTGCCGCAGTTTACCGACGAGGCAGGCCGCCAGACGCTGAAGGATTTTATCCCGGTGGCGGGCGTCTATGCCGCGGGCCGTCTCGATCGCGACAGCGAAGGGTTACTGGTGCTGACCAACGACGGCGCGTTACAGGCAAAACTGACCCAGCCCGGCAAACGCACCGGAAAAATCTATTTTGTGCAGGTAGAAGGCGAGCCGACGGAAGCGGCGCTGGCGCAGCTGCGCACCGGCGTGACGCTGAACGACGGCCCAACGCTCCCCGCAGGCGTTGAGCGCGTTGAAGAGCCCGCCTGGCTGTGGCCGCGCAATCCGCCTATCCGCGAGCGTAAATCGATTCCCACCAGTTGGCTTAAAATCACGCTCTATGAAGGGCGCAACCGCCAGGTGCGGCGCATGACGGCACACGTGGGCTTCCCGACGCTCCGGCTGATTCGTTACGCGATGGGCGACTATACTCTTGATTCTCTGGCCTGCGGCCAGTGGCGAGACGTTCCGCTCAAATAAGGAGAACCGGATGTTCAAACCCCATGTCACCGTAGCCTGCGTGGTACACGCGCAGGGCAAATTCCTGGTCGTGGAAGAGACCATTAATGGCAAAGCGCTCTGGAACCAGCCTGCCGGCCATCTCGAAGCCGACGAAACGCTGGTGGAAGCCGCGCGCCGCGAGCTGTGGGAAGAGACCGGTATCCGCGCCGAACCGCAGCATTTTCTGCGTCTGCACCAGTGGCTGGCACCCGACAACACGCCGTTTTTGCGCTTTCTGTTCAGTATTGAACTTGACGCGCCGCTGCCGACCGAACCGCACGACAGCGATATCGACCTCTGCCGCTGGGTGAGCGCTGAGGAAATTCTTTCGGCGACCAACCTGCGCTCTCCGCTGGTGGCCGAAAGCATTCGTACCTGGCAGCGCGGCGAGCGTTATCCGCTCTCGCTGATTGGCGCGTTTAACTGGCCGCAGCGTTAACTTCACCGCACTATTTGTTTCGCACCGAAACTTTTAACGGCAGCTTAACCTGCTGCCGCCATCCGCTACACTCAGCACTATCTGCCATTCTGGCTACTGCCTCGCCATTTACTCCGCCAGACAACTGCTAAATCGCCCGTTTTTCCACCAGTCATTTCGCTTTTTATGCCATTAAAGAACAAAAAATCGACGCCGATAAGAGATTGACCAGGAGGCTCGTAGCGAAGGGAAAGTAATGATTTTTCGTGGTTGATCCTGAGGAGCCGTGATGGCCAGACAATCCGTTCATAAAAAGATGAGTACCCGCGCGCAGATGCTGCTGACGGGCGCATTAACCATCACGCTGGGGTTTGTCGTCACCATCGGCGTGCTGAGCTGGCAATCCAGCAACGAACAAAAATCCCTGGCCGAGAGCTATTTACGCCAGATTGCCCAGAGCGAAGCGCTGAAAATCCAGCAGGAGCTCAACTACGCGCGCGATGTGGCGCATAATCTTGGCCACAGTATGGCGTCCCTGCCCCGCGCCGGTATCACCGACCGTAAAGTCGCCGATCAACTGCTCGAAGGCGCGCTGCGCGATAACCCAAATTACCTCTCGATTTCCGTCATCTTTGAAGAAAACGCCTTTGACGGTCGCGACGCCGAGTTTGACGGCAAACCCGGCCAGGCGCCGAAAGGCCGTTACGCCTTTTTCGTCGACCACGGTCAGTCGGGTAATTACCAGTTTCACCCCCTGCTCTCCTACCTGACGCCAGGCCAGGGCGACTACTACCTGATCCCGCAGAAAACCCAGAAAGATACGCTGATTGAACCCTACAGCTACGCCTATAACGGCGTGCCGACGCTGCTGACCTCGGTGGCGGCCCCGATTGTCTCCGACGGTCAGCTTAAGGGCGTGGTGACATCCGATATTTCGCTGGCGTCGCTTCAGCAAAAAGTGAATCAGATTAAACCCTGGGAAGGCGGCGGTTATGCCATGCTGCTTTCAACGGCAGGCAAAATCGTCTCCTACCCGGATAAAAAGCTGACCAGCAAACCGTTCCCTGGCGATACCGCGGGTTTCACCAGCAACGTGGTTGAGCAGGACGATCCGATCCTTGGCGAAAAAGCGCTGGTCACCTGGCAGCCTGTCACCATCGGTAACAGCACGGATAAATGGTATCTCGGCATTGTGGCACCGGTAAGCCAGGTGATGGCCGCCGCGAACCGCCAGTTAATGAACGCCATTATTCTTATGGTGGTGAGCATTCTGCTGGTGAGCGCGCTGCTCGGTATCGTCTTTAGCCGCAAAGTGCTCCGGCCTCTCGGCGGTGAGCCGCTGGAAGCCGCGACCATTGCGCTGGCGGTGGCCGATGGCAAACTCGATAACGCGATTGACGTTAAACCGGGCGATCGCGGCAGCCTGTTCTACGCCCTTCACACTATGCAGGCGCAGCTGCGCGGCATTGTCGGGCAGATCAAAGAAGCGAGCAACTCCGTGCGTCAGGGCGCGGGCGAAATCGTCAGCGGCAACATTAACCTTTCGTCGCGCACCGAAGAACAGGCAGCCGCGCTGGAGCAGACCGCCGCCAGCATGGAGCAGATCAGCGCGACCGTGAAACACAACGCCGCCAACGCCCATCACGCGACGGAACTGACCGCCAACGCCACGCAAATCGCCAGCCGCGGCGAAACGCTGGTCGGCCAGGTGGTACAGACGATGGCGCAGATCGACGACAGCTCGAAGAAAATCAGCGATATCACCACGATGATTAACAGCATCGCGTTCCAGACCAATATCCTGGCGCTCAACGCGGCGGTAGAGGCGGCGCGCGCGGGTGAACAGGGCCGCGGCTTCGCGGTGGTGGCAAGCGAAGTCCGAAGCCTGGCGCAGCGCAGCGCCAATGCGGTGAAAGAGATTGCAGCGCTGATTGAAGAGTCGGGCCAGCGCGTGGCGAACGGCGTACAACTGGTGAACGACGCCGGCAAAACCATGCAGGAGATGACCCAGGCGGTGCATTCCGTGCAGACCATTATCGGGGAGATTGTCAGCGCTTCGGATGAGCAGTCGAAAGGCATCAGTCAGGTGACGATCGCCGTGAACGAAATGGACGGCGTGACGCAGCAGAACGCCGCGCTGGTGCAGCAGATGGCGGCAGCGGCCAGCTCGCTCGAAGAGCAGGCGCAACAGCTGGCGCAGACCGTCGAGCAGTTTAGTCTTCAGGAAAGTTACGCCTGATCCCACTCGCGGGGGCCGATGCGCCCCCGCTTCTTTTCCCCTCTTTTTATACGCGCCCGCGCATCGCAATTCTTGCCGTTAAGCCCTTTTCTTCACGCCCGTAGGCAAACCCGGCGCGCTCAGGGGGTGTTTGCGCCGCCAGCGCGTGCTAGAATACGCCGCCTTTGTTTTAAGTCGTGAGTGGTGCAATGTCTGATAACAGCCAGAAAAAAGTCATCGTCGGCATGTCCGGCGGCGTCGATTCCTCCGTTTCCGCATGGTTACTGCAACAGCAGGGCTACCAGGTGGAAGGTCTCTTTATGAAGAACTGGGAAGAGGATGACGGCGAGGATTATTGCACGGCCGCATCCGACCTCGCAGACGCCCAGGCGGTGTGTGATAAGCTCGGCATCGAGCTGCATACCGTGAACTTCGCGGCGGAATACTGGGATAACGTGTTTGAGCATTTCCTGGCGGAATATAAAGCCGGACGCACGCCAAACCCGGATATCCTCTGCAACAAAGAGATCAAATTTAAAGCCTTTCTCGAATTCGCGGCCGAAGATCTCGGCGCGGATTATATCGCGACCGGCCACTATGTGCGTCGCGCCGATGTGGACGGCAAAAGCCGCCTGCTGCGCGGGCTTGATGGCAATAAAGACCAGAGCTACTTCCTCTATACGCTCGGCCACGATCAGGTCGCCCAAAGCCTGTTCCCGGTTGGCGAGCTGGAAAAACCGGAAGTGCGCCGCATCGCCGAAGAGTTAGATCTGGTGACGGCAAAGAAAAAAGATTCCACCGGCATCTGCTTTATCGGCGAGCGTAAGTTTCGCGAATTCCTCGGCCGCTATCTGCCAGCCCAGCCGGGTAAAATCGTCACCGTTGACGGCGATACCATCGGCGAGCATCAGGGTCTGATGTATCACACGCTCGGCCAGCGCAAAGGGCTTGGCATCGGCGGCACCAAAGACGGCGGCGAAGAGCCGTGGTACGTGGTGGATAAAGATGTCGAAAACAATATTCTGATTGTCGCTCAGGGCCACGATCATCCGCGCCTGATGTCGGTTGGTCTTATCGCACAGCAACTGCACTGGGTCGATCGCGAGCCCGTCACCGCGCCGTTTACCTGCACCGTGAAAACGCGCTACCGTCAGGCCGATATTCCCTGCACCGTCCGTCCGCTGGATGACGATCGCATCGAAGTGGTGTTTGACGAGCCGGTCGCCGCGGTCACGCCGGGACAATCCGCCGTGTTTTATCTGGGCGAAGTGTGCCTCGGCGGCGGTATTATCGAACAGCGCCTGCCGCTGCCGGTTTAAGCCTGATGCCGCGTGCGCGGCCATGAATAACAGCCGCGATAAAAAGGAGTCTGTGTGGCAAAGAACTTCTACGACATCACCCTTGCGCTGGCGGGCATTTGCCAGTCGGCACGTCTGGTTCAGTCGCTCGCGCATGAGGGCACGTGTGACAGCGAGGCCCTGCGCGTCTCGCTTAAAAGCGTGATTGATCAGAACCCGGCGTCGACGCTTGACGTTTTCGGCGGCCGCGAAGCCGGGCTGAAAATCGGCCTGGAGACGCTGCTTGGCATGCTGAACACCAGCAGCCGTCAGGGCCTGGGCGCAGAACTGACGCGCTATACGTTAAGCCTGATGGTGCTGGAGCGTAAACTTGCCGCCAGCAAAGGCGCGATGAATACGCTTGGCAATCGCATCGCGGATTTAAGCCGCCAGCTTGAGCATTTCGAGCTGGAATCCGATACGCTGATGAACGCGATGGCCGGCATTTATGTGGATGTGATTAGCCCGCTCGGCCCGCGTATTCAGGTCAACGGCTCGCCCAACGTGCTGCAAAGCCCGCAGATCCAGGCGAAAGTTCGCGCCACGCTGCTCGCCGGTATCCGCGCCGCGGTGCTCTGGCAGCAGGTCGGCGGCGGACGCCTGCAACTGATGTTTTCCCGTAATCGTCTGACCACCCAGGCGAAACAAATTCTTGCTCAATGTTAACCTCTCAGGAGTGACTGATGGAATTATCCTCACTGACCGCCGTTTCCCCCGTTGATGGACGCTACGGCGACAAAGTCAGCGCGCTGCGCGCCATTTTCAGCGAATTTGGCCTGCTGAAATTCCGCGTACAGGTTGAAGTACGCTGGCTGCAAAAGCTGGCCGCACACGCAGCGATCAAGGAAGTTCCTGCTTTTGACAAAAACGCAAACGATTTCCTCGATGCGATTGTCGCAGGCTTTAGCGAAGAAGACGCGGCGCGCATCAAGACCATCGAGCGCACCACCAACCACGACGTCAAAGCGGTTGAGTATTTCCTGAAGGAAAAGGTGGCTGACGTTCCGGCGCTGCACGCGGTGTCTGAGTTTATCCACTTCGCCTGTACGTCAGAGGACATCAACAACCTCTCCCACGCGCTGATGCTCTCCACCGCGCGCGAAGAAGTGATTCTGCCGTTCTGGCGCAACATTATTGACGCGGTGAAAGATCTGGCGCACCAGTACCGTGATATCCCGCTGCTCTCCCGCACGCACGGCCAGCCAGCCACGCCATCCACCATGGGCAAAGAGATGGCGAACGTCGCGTACCGTATGGAGCGCCAGTACCGTCAGCTCCAGCAGGTCGAGATCCTCGGTAAAATCAACGGCGCGGTGGGTAACTATAACGCCCACATCGCTGCGTACCCGGAAGTGGACTGGCACCAGTTCAGCGAGGAGTTTGTGACCTCGCTCGGCATCCAGTGGAACCCGTACACCACCCAGATTGAGCCGCACGACTATATCGCTGAGCTGTTTGACTGCATAGCGCGCTTTAATACCATCCTTATCGACTTCGACCGCGACGTCTGGGGTTACATTGCGCTGAACCATTTCAAACAGAAAACCATCGCTGGCGAAATCGGCTCTTCCACCATGCCGCATAAGGTCAACCCGATTGACTTCGAAAACTCCGAAGGTAACCTGGGGCTTGCGAACGCCGTGCTGCAACATCTGGCGAGCAAACTGCCGGTCTCCCGCTGGCAGCGCGACCTCACCGACTCCACCGTTCTGCGTAACCTGGGCGTCGGCGTCGGTTATTCGCTCATCGCGTATCAGTCGACGCTGAAAGGCGTGAGCAAGCTGGAAGTGAACCGCGATCGCCTGCTGGCTGAGCTCGACAACAACTGGGAAGTGCTGGCCGAGCCGATTCAGACTGTGATGCGCCGCTACGGCATTGAGAAGCCGTATGAGAAGCTCAAAGAGCTGACCCGCGGTAAACGCGTCGACGCCGAAGGCATGAAGCAGTTCATCGACAGCCTTGAACTGCCGGAAGACGAAAAAACCCGTCTGAAAGCGATGACGCCGGCCAATTACATCGGCCGCGCCATCCAGATGGTTGATGACCTGAAATAAGCCTCTGCGCGCCACCTGCGGGTGGCGCGCTGCCTTCTCCCCTCGCCTTTTCCGTCTGCCTGTTGATGCCTCGCTGGTTTATCCAATGTTTATGCCCTTTCAGTAATAATTGGCGTTAAACTATTTATATATTTGATGGATAAGGGGACCCCGGATGCGCGTGCTGGTCGTCGAGGATAACGCCTTACTGCGGCATCACCTGAAAGTGCAGCTCTCGGAGCTTGGCCATCAGGTGGATGCGGCGGAAGATGCCAAAGAAGCGGATTATTACCTGAATGAACACCTGCCGGACGTGGCGATTGTCGACTTGGGTCTGCCGGATGAAGACGGGCTGAGCCTGATCCGTCGCTGGCGCGCCAGTGAGATCACGCTGCCTGTTCTTGTACTCACCGCCCGTGAGGGCTGGCAGGATAAAGTCGAAGTGCTGGGCGCCGGTGCCGATGATTACGTCACCAAGCCGTTTCACATCGAAGAAGTGGTGGCGAGAATGCAGGCGCTTTTGCGCCGCAACAGCGGGCTCGCTTCGCAGGTGATCTCTATGCCGCCGTTCGTGGTGGATCTCTCGCGCCGGGAAGTGACCATCAACGACAATCTGATCCGCCTGACCGCCTTCGAATACACCATCATGGAGACGCTTATCCGTAACGCGGGCAAGGTTGTCAGCAAAGACTCGCTGATGCTCCAGCTCTACCCGGATGCGGAGCTTCGCGAAAGCCACACCATTGACGTGCTGATGGGCCGTCTGCGTAAAAAAATCCAGGCGGAATACCCGGGCGAGGCGATCACGACAGTGCGCGGCCAGGGTTACCGGTTCGATCTACGCTAAATGAAAAAAAACGTCCTGCGCCACTTTCTCCCGCTCTCGCTGCGGGTGCGCTTTTTACTCGCGACCGCGGCGGTGGTGCTGGTGCTGTCGCTCGCCTACGGCGTGGTGGCGCTGGTGGGTTACAGCGTCAGTTTCGATAAAACCACCTTTAGACTGCTGCGCGGTGAGAGCAATCTCTTCTATACCCTTGCCCGTTTTGATAACGGCAAACTGACCGTTGAGATCCCTGACCATATCGACAGGCAGAGCCCAACACTGACCTTTATCTATAACGAAAAAGGCAAACTTCTCTGGTCGCAGCGCGATGTGCCGCGCCTGATGAAGGCGATTCGCCCCGAGTGGCTCAACGCGAACGGTTTTCACGAACTGGAGACGCGCTTTAGCGATTCGCGCCTGCTGCTGGGCGCAAACCGGGCGCTGCAAAAGCGGCTTAATGATTACGACCCGGATAAAAACGACGAAACCACGCACTCGGTCGCGGTCAATGTCTATCCGGCAACCACCAATATGCCCGCGCTGACGGTCGTGGTGGTGGATACGATTCCTGACGAGCTGAAAAGCTCGTGGAGCGTCTGGAACTGGTTTATCTATGTGCTGGCGGCGAATCTGCTGCTGGTGATCCCGCTCCTGTGGCTCGCTGCCTGGTGGAGCCTGCGCCCCATAGAAGCGCTGGCGCGCGAAGTGCGCGAGCTGGAAGAGCACCATCGTGAACAACTGAACCCCTACACCACCCGCGAACTGACAAGCCTTGTCCATAATCTCAACCGGCTGCTGAAAAGCGAGCGCGAGCGCTACGAGAAATACCGCACAACGCTCACCGATCTCACCCACAGCCTGAAAACGCCGCTGTCGGTGCTCCAGAGCACGCTGCGATCGTTGCGTACCGGCAAAACGGATGTGGAACAGGCCGAGCCGGTTATGCTTGAGCAGATCAGCCGTATTTCACAGCAGATAGGCTACTATCTGCATCGCGCCAGTATGCGCAGCGGCAATATGCTGCTGAGCCGCGAGCTGCACCCGGTAGCGTCATTACTCGATAACCTCACTTCCGCGCTGAATAAGGTCTACCAGCGTAAAGGCGTCAGCATTACGCTCGATATCTCGCCGGAAATTGTCTTTATCGGAGAGAAAAACGATTTTCTCGAAGTGATGGGCAACGTGCTGGATAACGCCTGTAAATATTGCCTGGAGTTTGTCGAAGTGACCGCGCGGGTGGCGGATGACACGCTGCACCTGGTGGTGGAAGATGATGGCCCCGGTATTCCTGAAAGCAAACGCGCGCTGGTGTTTGATCGCGGTCAGCGGGCCGATACGCTGCGCCCGGGCCAGGGCGTTGGACTGTCGGTCGCTCGTGAAGTGGTGGAGCAATATAACGGGCAGATCCTCACCAGCACCAGCGCGCTTGGTGGCGCACGCATGGAAGTGATTTTCGCCCGTCAGCAGCCGCCGGTGGGCGAATCTTCCGCAACGCTTCGAAAAAACCTGTCAGACAACCACGCAGAGTGACGCGCGTCCGTTATAATCCGACTCATCTTCAGAGCCTGCGGAATACAATATGGACTACCACGTAGAGATAAACTGGCCCGATTTCATTGAACGCTACTGGCAAAAACGCCCGGTGGTGTTAAAGCGCGGCATTAAGAATTTTATCGACCCGCTCTCCCCGGACGAACTGGCCGGTCTTGCGATGGAGAACGAGGTGGACAGCCGCCTGGTCAGTCATCAGGACGGCAAATGGGACGTGAGCCACGGCCCGTTCCAGAGCTACGATCATTTAGGCGAAACCAACTGGTCGCTGCTGGTGCAGGCGGTGAATAACTGGCACGAGCCGAGCGCCGCGCTGATGCGCCCGTTCCGCGCCCTGCCGGACTGGCGTATTGACGATCTGATGATCTCCTTTTCGGTGCCGGGCGGCGGTGTTGGCCCGCATCTTGATCAATACGATGTGTTTATTATCCAGGGCGTTGGCCGTCGCCGCTGGCGCGTCGGCGAAAAAGTGCCGATGAAACAGCACTGCCCGCACCCGGATCTGCTGCAGGTCGCGCCGTTTGAAGCGCTGATCGACGAAGAGCTGGAGCCGGGCGATATCCTCTATATTCCGCCGGGATTCCCGCACGAAGGCTATTCGCTGGAAAACTCGATGAACTATTCCGTGGGCTTTCGCGCACCGAGCGGTCGCGAGCTTATCAGCGGGTTCGCCGATTATGTGTTGCAGCGTGAGCTCGGCAGCCATCGCTACAGCGATCCGGATGTGCCCGCACGCGAATGTCCGGCAGACATTGTGCCTGCGGAAGTCGAAAAGCTGCGCGACATGATGCTGGATCTCATCCGCGACCCGGATAATTTCAACGAATGGTTTGGTGAGTTTATCACCCAGTCGCGTCACGAGCTGGATGTGTCGCCGCCGGAGCCGCCGTACCAGCCGGATGAAATCTACGATGCGCTGAAACAGGGTGATACGCTGGTACGTCTTGGCGGTTTGCGCGTGTTGCGTATCGGCGAGGACGTCTTTGTGAACGGCGAGAAGATAGATACGCCGCACCGCCCGGCGCTGCATCAGCTCGCCAATGAAGTGGTGCTGAATGAGGCGATGTTTGGCGACGCGCTGGAAGACCCGTCATTCCTCGCAATGCTGGCCGCGCTGGTCAACAGCGGGTACTGGTATTTTGCGGAGTAAGGCGTCGGTTATCGCGGGTATTACGGTGGGTGCGCTCCGCTTACCCACCCTACATACATGATCCCTGAATTTGTAGGGCGGGTAAGCGCAGCGCACCCGCCTCTTTTACGCCTTTTGCGCCTTTACGCCTCCCGCTGTGCGGTTAATTCGGCGATACGCACAATCACCTGCACCGCTTTTTCCATCCCTTCCAGCGTCGCAAACTCATGTTTGCCGTGATAATTGTACCCGCCGGTGAAAATGTTCGGGCACGGCAGTCCCATAAACGACAGCTGCGCACCGTCGGTGCCGCCGCGAATCGGCTTTAACTGCGGTTCCATGCCGCAATCGACAATCGCCTGACGCGCAATCTCGATGATATGCGGATGCTCCGCCACCTTCTCGCTCATATTGTAATAGCTGTCCTCGATGGCAAGCTCAATATAACAATCCGGGTGCAGCCCCTTGCCGACCTGCTTTGCGATATCCATCATACGGCGTTTGCGCGCTTCGAAATTCTCGCGGTCAAAATCGCGGATGATGTAATGCATCTCGGCGCGATCCACCGAGCCTTTCATGGTGTGCAGATGGTAAAACCCCTCGTAGCCTTCGGTGCACTCCGGGCTTTCTTCAGCGGGCACCAGCGCGTGAATGCGCGCGGCGAGCGACAGCGCGTTCACCATCACGCCTTTGGCGCTGCCGGGGTGCACGTTGTTGCCAACAATTTTGATGGTCACCGAGGCCGCGTTGAAATTCTCATACTCCAGTTCGCCGATACCGCTGCCGTCCATGGTGTACGCCCAGCGCGCATCAAACGCTTCAACGTCAAAATACTTCGCCCCCTTGCCCACCTCTTCATCCGGCGTAAAGGCCACGCGGATGTCGCCGTGGGGAATGTTTTTCTGCGAAAGCGTCGCCATGGCGGTCATGATCTCTGCGACACCCGCTTTGTCATCCGCGCCTAACAGCGTTTTGCCGTCGGTGGTGATAAGCGTGTGGCCGAGCAACTGATGGAGCACCGGAAACATCACCGGTGAGAGAATCTCTTCACCGGTGCCAAGCGCGATATCCCCACCGCGGTAGTTTTCAACGATTTGCGGGTTCACGTTTTTGGCGGTGAAATCTGGCGAGGTATCAACATGAGAAATGAATCCGATGGGCGGGACGGGTTTATCTACGTTGGCGGGCAGCGTGCCCATCAACGTGCCGTGTTCGCTCAGCGACACGTTAACCATGCCCAGTTCTTCCATCTGATTCTTCAGCAGGTTTAACAGCTTCCACTGGCTTTCGGTGCTGGGAACATGCTTCACCCCGGCCCGTGACTGGGTATCCATAGTGACATATTGCAGGAAACGTTCGAGTAATTTATCCATGTTCTCACCCCTGTTATTTTGTGACGTTATTATCATTAAGCATTAAAAGACAAATATTGTTTCAGGTCACCTTTCGCCCGGCGAAGAGGAAGAATCCTGCCGGGAAAAAGGGGGTATCTCCTTCTTCATGCGCCTGACGTGACAGAAAACATGAAAAACCACGCGAAACCAGCAAGAAAGCGTCTGTGGCATTGGCGATTTCAATGGTTTGCCGTAGAATGCCTGCCCTTATCACGTGCCAGACCCAAAGGTGGTTCATCACAAACCCCGCATCCGGTTTCTTCTTGATGCGTTTTTTACGGGACAGAGTCAAAAAATTGAATACACAGCCGCGCTCGCTTTCCCCGCTTCTGCAACTGGCGGATATCGGGAAAAGCTTTGATGGTAAAACCGTCATTTCTGATTTCTCACTGACCATCAATCATGGTGAATTCCTTACGCTCCTCGGCCCCTCCGGCTGCGGTAAAACCACCGTGCTGCGCCTTATCGCAGGCCTTGAGAACGCCGACGCCGGGCGGATCACGCTCGATGCCCAGGACATCACCGACGTTCCCGCCGAGCATCGCCACGTTAATACCGTTTTCCAGAGCTACGCCCTGTTTCCGCATATGACGGTGTTCGAGAACGTTGCGTTTGGCCTGCGGATGCAAAAAACACCCGCCACTGAGATAACGCCGCGCGTGATGGATGCATTAAAGATGGTGCAGCTTGAGGAATTTGCCCAGCGCAAACCGCATCAACTTTCCGGCGGCCAGCAGCAACGCGTGGCGATCGCCCGCGCCGTGGTCAATAAACCCCGCCTGCTGCTGCTTGATGAATCCCTCTCGGCGCTCGACTATAAACTGCGCAAACAGATGCAGAACGAGCTGAAAGCGCTGCAGCGCAAGCTGGGTATTACCTTTGTGTTCGTGACGCACGATCAGGAAGAAGCGCTGACGATGTCCGATCGCATCGTGGTGATGCGCGACGGGCGCATCGAGCAGGACGGCACGCCGCGCGAAATCTACGAAGAACCCAAAAACCTGTTTGTGGCGAGCTTTATCGGCGAGATCAATATTTTTGACGCCACCGTTATTGAGCGTATCGACGCGCAGCGCGTGCGCGCAAACGTCGAAGGCCGCGAATGCGTGTTGTATGCCGCCTTCCCGGTGACGGCGGGCCAGAAACTTAACGTGCTGCTGCGCCCGGAAGATCTGCGCGTTGAAGAGATTAACGGCGACGGCGAAGCCGACGGCCTGATAGGGTTTGTGCGCGAGCGCAACTATAAAGGCATGACGCTGGAATCGGTTGTTGAGCTGGAAAACGGCAAAATCGTGCTGGTCAGCGAATTCTTCAACGAAGATGACCCGGATTTTGACCACTCGCTCGATCAGAAAATGGCCGTGACGTGGGTGGAGAGCTGGGAGGTGGTGCTGGCCGATGAAAAGCTCGCGTAAATTCCAGAATGTGGTGATCGCCACCATCGTCGGCTGGCTGGTGCTGTTTGTTTTTCTGCCCAACCTGATGATCATCGCCACTAGCTTTCTCACCCGCGACGACGCGCATTTTGTAAGCCTGGTCTTTACGCTGGATAACTACGCGCGCCTGCTCGACCCGCTCTATTTTCAGGTGCTGCTGCACTCGCTGAATATGGCGCTGCAGGCGACGCTGGCGTGCCTGGTGCTGGGCTACCCGTTTGCGTGGTTTCTGGCAAAGCTGCCCGCGAAAGTGCGCCCGCTGCTGCTGTTTTTGCTGATAGTGCCGTTCTGGACAAACTCGCTTATCCGGATTTACGGCCTCAAGCTGTTTCTCAGCACGCGCGGCTATCTGAACGAGTTTCTGCTGTGGCTTGGTGTCATCGACGCTCCGATGCGCATTATGTACACGCCATCCGCGGTGATTATCGGCCTGGTCTATATTCTGCTGCCGTTTATGGTGATGCCGCTCTACTCCAGCATCGAGAAGCTCGATAAGCCGCTGCTCGAAGCCGCAAAAGATCTCGGGGCCAGCAAACTGCAAACCTTTGTGCGCATCATTCTGCCGCTGACGATGCCGGGGATTATTGCCGGGTGTCTGCTGGTGATGCTGCCCGCGATGGGGCTGTTTTATGTCTCCGATCTGATGGGTGGCGCGAAAAACCTGCTTATCGGCAACGTTATCAAGAGCCAGTTCCTGAATATCCGCGACTGGCCGTTTGGCGCGGCCACCAGCATTACGCTGACGCTGGTGATGGGGCTGATGCTGCTGGTGTACTGGCGCGCCGCGCGCCTGCTTAACAAGAAGGTGGAACTGGAATGATCGGTCGCCTGCTGCGCGGCGGTTTTATGACCGCCATTTACGCTTATCTTTATATCCCGATCGTGATCCTGATTGTGAATTCGTTCAACAGCTCGCGTTTCGGCATTAACTGGCAGGGCTTTACCACCAACTGGTATAGCCTGCTGATGAATAACGACAGCCTGTTACAGGCCGCGCAACACTCGCTGACAATGGCGGTGTTTTCCGCCACGTTCGCGACCCTTATCGGCGCGCTGACGGCGGTCGCGCTCTACCGCTACCGTTTTCGCGGCAAACCGTTTGTCAGCGGCATGCTGTTTGTGGTGATGATGTCGCCCGATATCGTGATGGCGATTTCCCTGCTGGTGCTTTTTATGCTGGTGGGCATTCAGCTTGGCTTCTGGTCGCTGCTGTTCTCGCACATTACCTTCTGCCTGCCGTTTGTGGTCGTGACCGTCTATTCACGGCTGAAAGGCTTTGACGTGCGAATGCTTGAAGCGGCGCGCGATCTGGGCGCCAGCGAAATCACGATTCTGCGCAAAATCATTCTGCCGCTGGCGATGCCGGCGGTGGCGGCGGGCTGGCTGCTGAGCTTTACGCTGTCGATGGATGACGTGGTGGTGTCGTCGTTCGTGACGGGGCCGGGCTATGAAATCCTGCCGCTGAAAATTTACTCGATGGTTAAAGTGGGCGTGTCGCCGGAAGTGAACGCGCTCGCCACCATTCTGCTGATGCTGTCGCTGGTTCTCGTACTGGCAAGCCAGCTGATGCTTCGCGATAAAACAAAAAGCCTGCCTCGCCAGGCCTTAAACCCAGGGGACGTAAAATGAAAAAATGGTCACGCCACCTGCTTGCTGCGGGTGCTCTGGCGTTCGGCATGAGCGCCGCGCATGCTGATGATAAAAACACGCTCTATTTCTACAACTGGACCGAGTATGTGCCGCCGGGCCTGCTTGAGCAGTTCACGAAGGAGACGGGCATTAAGGTTATCTATTCGACCTATGAATCGAATGAAACCATGTACGCCAAGCTGAAGACCTATCAGCAGGGCGCCTACGATCTCGTGGTGCCGTCCACCTACTTTGTCGACAAGATGCGCAAAGAAGGGATGATCCAGAAGATCGACAAGAGCAAGCTGTCGAATTTTCACAATCTGGATCCGGCGATGCTGAATAAGCCTTTCGATCCGAATAACGACTACTCCATTCCCTACATCTGGGGCGCGACGGCGATTGGCGTGAATAGCGACGCCATCGATCCGAAAAGCGTGACCTCCTGGGCCGATCTGTGGAAGCCGGAATACAAAGGCAGCCTGCTGTTGACCGACGATGCGCGCGAAGTGTTCCAGATGGCGCTGCGTAAGCTCGGGCTTTCCGGCAATACCACCGATCCGAAAGAGATTGAAGCGGCCTATAACGAGCTGAAAAAACTGATGCCAAACGTGGCGGCGTTTAACTCCGATAACCCGGCGAACCCGTATCTGGAAGGCGAAGTGAATCTCGGTATGGTGTGGAACGGCTCCGCGTGGGTTGCTCGTCAGGCGGGCGCGCCGCTGGATGTCGTCTGGCCGAAAGAAGGCGGGATTTTCTGGATGGACAGCCTCGCTATCCCGGCGAATGCGAAGAATGTGGAAGGCGCGCATAAGCTGATTAACTTCCTGCTGCGCCCGGACGTGGCGAAACAGGTCGCAGAGACCATCGGTTACCCGACGCCGAACCTGGCGGCCCGTAAGCTGATTAGACTTGAGATAAATGACAGGGAATAAGTGAGATAATTATGGGAAGAACTGGGTCAACATGGGAAGAAACTGGATGGAATATGCAATAACCTTACAGTATGTGAAAATCAGACCGGCCCGAAAAAAAACAGAACTCGCACCAGCCTGATTGCAGATGTTACTCCTTTTTCCCCGTATCGGCATCGGGTTCACCATCAAACAGTTTGCCCTGCATCCGATCCAGTTCTTCTTTTCTGACCCGCTTCACCACGCTGTAAACCCACTGTAGCGAAACACCGTATTTGCGGGCCAGTTCGTGATGGTTGCGTCCGTCAAACTCCAGGAAGATTTCCCGGTCGCGCTGGCTGACCTTCCAGACCATGCCCATCGGAAAATAGACGTTTTGCCCACCCCAGACCTGCATCATGCGGTTCGCGACGGCCTGACCAATCTGGTCGGCAACTGCGGGTTCGATATCAATAATCTCGCGGACGGTCTCAGAGGTATGCTGTGCCAGTTCCACCAACAGTTCCGGCCCTTTACTACGAAACTGATTCAGGTCGCTCATTGCTTCACCCCCGCAGCTCTTCGCTGCCACTTCTTCAGTTTCTCAATCACGCTACTCGCCTGCTCATTGCTGAGCCAGCGTAACGCGCTGATGCCTGTTTCCCGTTTAACCCACAGCGCCAGCGCCTGCTCTGAACTGTCTCGGACGGTACCCGCCGCTGCCATTTCAAGCCAAAGCGCACGGATTTTCTTTGACTGGGGATGGTTATCCAGCGGTAAGCCGGACCTGGCTTTTCCGGCAGGCTTAACGCGAAAACCTTTCTTTTTCATAGATTCCAGAACACGGTTTAGCTGTGGGGTATCCATCCCTTTGGTTGAGGCATTGCCGGTCAGCCCCTGTAGCATCTGGCGGTAGGTGTCCTCATCCATCTGGAGGTCATTGCGGGCAATATGGATGAGTTGAATAAGACGCTGCTTAGTCATCATCGTCGCTCCTTTTACCTGCGCCACCGATATAATCGACATATAAAGGAAGCGCAACAGGCCAGCACATGAACATAACGGCCCAACTGATCCAGTGTCCGGCACCGCTGTAACGTGAGTAAAAACCTGAGCGGCGGTGCAGTTCAGCAGTACACCACCCCACGAGACCATACCAGAACAGGGCACATACAATAGATTCAGCCATCATAAACCACTCCCCAGCTTCCGCTGTTCCTGCCCGCTGACAGGCTGATGCAGGCGGACGTTTTCCCCTTCTCTGTAACCGATGTGGCGGGACATGTCCGCGTCACGGGATTTACCGGCTTTGCGGCCAGATGTTGTTCCTGAATCAGGATATTTTTGTTCAAGCCAGAGGCTTGCCAGCTCACGTTCTTCGCGGGACATAGCAAATAAATGAACCTCGCTGCGCACGGCCAGAACCCAGCCTTCGGCAAATTTGTCACCACGGCTGGTCTTGGTCGTGTTTTTGATCCTTTTATTCTGCTGCCGAATATAGTTTTTACGGGCCATGATTAACTGTCTGGCCAGTACCTCCCATGTATAGGAGGCCAGTTCAACCCGGTCTTTATTACCGTAAAAGCCAACGCTGGGTTTAAAGCCGGAGTGAATAATAGACTTAACGCCAAATGCTACCTGGATAATATCCAGCAGACCCAGCATATAACGCGGCGGATTAACGCTACCTGCAGCCCAGTAGTGACTGACGCTTTCATCAATATCACTGAGTGCGAGTTCAGCCTGGGTGATGTTATAGGCCTGCATCAGTTTCTGGGCGCGTTGCAGGGCCAATGCCGCTTCATGAGGATTATCGGATTTAGCCAGCGCCAGCAGCTTTTTTAACTTCTCCAGCAGCTTTTCATTATTCTGCGGCATAAGTCACCCCCAGGCGTTCGGCAAGACGTTCCAGCTTTTTCTGCTTATGAAAGTCAATCATCAGGCCCATCCCGTTGAGGCGGAACTGTTCAATCATAATTTCAACGTCAGCCAGTTCAGCAGCCAGATCAACTTCATTGCCCAGTCCGTTCATGTTGCGGGCGGCAGCAGCGGCCAGTTCGGCGGCTTCTTCCATCAGCTTCAGCGCCTGTGCTTCAGGGCCAAAGGTTTTCAGGGCCAGATTGTAGATCGTCGAACGGTTATATAATTTCATACCTTTCATTTTGTTGCCTCGCAGGGGATGAACTCCATGGCCGGGACTTCGGTGTAGTAATGCTGGCTGCAGTGAGGGCATACCAGCGTGATGAGGACGGCTGGCACATGGTATTTGCCAGAGGTAATGACGCTGGCGTCGCTGAACTTCAGGGTGGTGATACCTTTCTTACAGTTGGAACATTTGATGGACATAATTTATTCCTTAATGCTGTTTTCGGCGTGCAGAAGCCCACGGCACTGACGCCGAAATAAAAAAGAAATTGAATTAAAATTAAATGGCAGCGATATCTAACGGAATATTAATTAGCTTCCCGTGTTTATCTTTCTCCCGGAAATTAATATAGGTTTTGGACATGGCCACCTGCAGTGATTCCGATATGGCCTCCATTGCCCGGTTCCAGCGCTCGTCCTGAATCTTGACGCGGCGCAGGGAAAGAATACGCCCGGTATTAAGCTGGCCCTCTTTGTCCACCTGAAAAGCATCGCTGATGATGGCCCGCAGGTTGGCGTTCGCGCCTTCCGACCACTCGGTGACGCACTCGTCTATCAGGTTTTTGGCAATCTGCAGCTCTGGCCCGAAGGTCAGGGTTTCCTGCACGCGGATGGTGATCTGCTGAGCACCGTCGAAGCTGCTGAAGGTCACGTTGCCTTTGGCCCCGCCACGCGTTCTGCCGTACTTCTCGGCCACAAGGTCAAGCCAGGCATAGCACTCGTCAAAGGCACGACGCTTGAAGTCGCTGAGTTCATTGCGTTTAACTTTCGCGGCGGCAACCTGTTCTTTAACGAAAGAATCCATCGCGAGGTCATAGTCAGAAACCTGGTCAACCGGCACCAGACGCCCCTTGCGGTCTTTCATGTAGTCTTCTTTATTTACTTCGCTCATCTCTGTTCACCTTATGGTTAATGTAATGACTCTGACCAGGTAATACGGCAGCCATGCAACTCAAAGACGCCCTGACGAAAGCGCCCTGAGCCGTCATGGCCAACATGGGTATAACTCGCTTTGCCCTGCTCCAGCAGGCGGGCACAATGCCCGTTGCGGGCGATACGGATAACCGGCTTACTGCCCGCAATCATGACGCTCTGCACGGTGGTGTTCATGGCGTTGAGCGCCATAATGGCGGACTGCACCTTGCTCATCTGCTGGTTGATATCGGCGATGGATTTCATGATTAAACCCCTTTGACGACGTCGGCGTTGACCTGCGGAACCCCGATTTCAGCAGCCAGATTCATGGCGGCTATCACCAGGTTACTGACGGCCAGCGGATACAGCAGGCTGACCATGCTTTTACGGCTACTACCCAGATTGCTCAGACGGGCGCGGATGGCTTCCACTGCGCTGGCGTCCATGATGTCGGCCAGCTGCTTACCGGCACGTTGCAGTTTGAACGTCAGAAACTCTTCGAGGCTGTTGTCCAGCGGCAGCAGTTCAACCACCTCGCAGCGCTGGACGACCTCACGGACTTCCATGTTGCGTTCGGACAGTTTGTCCGCCAGTTCAGGCTGGCCAATCAGCACGATGGACAGCAGTTTTTTGAAGCCGGACTCCAGTTCGAAGAAGCGTTTAAGGTGCTTCAGCGTCGGAATGGGAAGGCTGTGGGCCTCCTCAATCACCAGAACGTGGCTGAAACCCGCCTGACTGCTGTCCTTCAGGACGCGGTGCAACTGGCGGAAGCGGGCGTCCTGGCTGCGTTTGATACTCTCCAGCGGCGCGATGGTGCTGATGATGGCCTCGGCGATAGCTGCCGCCTTCAGGGTTTTGCCCTTCACGTCGTTGTCTTCCATGGCGATAATGTATGGCTCGATTACAATCACCGGCGCGTTCTCGCGGTTGACGCGTTCAATCAGGTCGCGGCGCAGCGTGGATTTACCCGCACCGGACTCGCCGATAACCGCCAGAAAGCCACCGTGACGGGCGGTCTGGAACAGCGCCTCACGCACGTAGCGGATATCCGGCGTGGTGAACACATCGTCCGCGCCCTGCATGGCTTCATCGGCGAACGGATCACGGAAAAGGCCAAACGCTTTTTTGGTTGCTGGAAATAACACCTGCTTTTTGAGTAACATGTTCTCTTCCTCACTGAGGTTGGTTTTATCGGTAGTACCCGCTGTACGGGGCGTGACAGCGCCCTGTGCAGCATCAAAACTTTTCGCTGTATCAATCCCCTGACTTGCCAGATACAACGCCAGACGCTGGCGTACCTCTTCGGGGCTGGTGCGTGGCCACTCGTTATGGTTCACAATCTGGGCCAGCGTGGCCTCGGAAACGGCGACGGCTCTTGCCACCACCGCCTGCGGGATGCGGGCCTCTTTCAGTTGTTGCTTCAGTACCAGCATGCCTTCCTCCTCAGTTACCGTTAACGATGCTGATAACGCTGTTGCGGGCCGGAGTGGTCAGGGTAACCATCACCTCATCCAGCGCGGCTTCAGGTACGCCATCCGGGTACTGCGCCGTTAACTGGCGGTAATGTTCCGGCGTCCAGATATGGCCGTTAGCGCCAAACTTCTCGCGCAGGGCTTTCGCCGCCTCCACATGGGTCAGCGGAAGCTGCTCAATACGCGGCCCGCGCACGTCTGAAGCCTGACCGCGCTTCGGCATATAGGCCGGAAGCGTGGTGTCGTCGATATGTTTGTACGGGTCAAGTCGCCCGCCGAACGGCAGCGCCTTCGCCTTGCGTGCAGCAGCTGCATCGGCGGCGTTATCGGTGCCCGTAACCAGCTCTTCGATTTCTTTTGCAGCCGTCTGCGCCGGGGTCTCCGGCAGGGCTTTGTAGTTTTCGCCAAATACCGCCGCGCTTTCGGCAAAGCCGAACTCGTTCTTCCTGACCTCCTCGACCAGGAAGAACGTCTCGTGACCGTCCTCACCGGTCAGCACCACCTGCGCCACATCGCTGCGCCACGGGTTACGGGTAATCATCAGTTTTTCGCCGACCAGTACGCCCGGTACCGTCGAAACGTCAAACTCATTGCCCCGGAACGAGACGCGCAGTTTTGATGTGACCTTACGGAGTTCCGGTGCGGCCACCGCCAGTTCGCGGCAAACCTCAACGGATGGCGCTTTTTTCAGCTGATCAGCAGTAATCTTCAGCCAGATATCCGTGCGGGTTTTACCGTGGCGGCTGTGGACCGCCGTGGCGTTAAAGTGGCTGCGCCATTTCACCGCCAGCGCGTTCAGTTCGTCCAGGCTATGAACCGGCTGGAATTTGAGACCCGGCTCCAGTTTGCGTTCGATAATGTCACGGGCCTTTTCCACCTGCCCGGTGGCGCGGGCGTTATGCGGCTTGTGCGCTATCAGATTGATGCCCAGCGAGCGGCACATGTTTTTCGTCATGCCAGCGGTGTTCGCCGAACCGGGATCAAGGTAGAGTATTTTCGGCACGCCGTGCAGCACGTCCGCGCCGCCGCGCTCCTGCATGGCGTTGATAAGCACAGAACAGAGGTTCTCACCGGACTCCGCACCCATCACGTACTCAACGTAAATCCAGCCGCTGGTATGGTCGGTAATCTCGTAACTCCACACGCGGTCACTGGCGATGCGGGCGATGTTGGCAGGCTTGTTCTTGTAGAACTTCGCGCTGTCCATCACCTGCAGCCCTTTATGGCCGTTGCTCAGGTAGTAAAGCGTACAAAGTGAGGCATCAATCTCCCAGACGTGATTGGGATGCAGGCTGGCCATCTCGGACGACGGGGCCGGTGCGTCAAGCTGTTCCGGGTGCAGACCATAGTTCCGCAGGGCGCGGCTGATGGTGTCCTCGGACAGCGGGAAAAACTCGCCTGTGGCCTCGTCCGTTCTGCCAGCAGTGATAAAGCCGTTTGACCGCAGGGTCTCCACCGCATCCGCGATGGAATACAGGCGCTTACCGTTCTTACGGGTGGCCTCGCGCAGCGTGGCAGATATCAGCGCGGCTTCGTCGCGGCTCAGGGCACTGCGCCCGGCATCGGCGCGTTTTTTACGTTTGTCAGTCACTGATACCTCCTTCAGCTTGCGCAGCAGGGTGGCGCGGGACATGCCCAGTTCGGCGCAGGCGGCATCATATATCGCACCACGCTTACCATGCCCCGCGTCACGTGCCGCGCGGGCAACATAAACCAGTCGTTCAGTCAGGGCGGCACTCATGGGTTATGCCTCCTGCCCGTTAATCTCTGGCGTCGGGTCAGTCAGCCATGAAGGGGCTGCGTTGCCTGTCGGCTCGTCCGGCAGGTCAAATGTGGAGCGCAGGCTACGCGCGGTGCTTTCCAGCTGGCAGACCAGACCGGCCATAAAGTCTCTGGGGGTATCAATCATATTTTCAGCACAGTATGCGCACAGGGTTTCAAAGGCGCTGGACAGTCGAACGGCGATGGCAGATTCCGCCTCAACCGCTAACGCTGTAACTTCCGCACGCAGCTTCTTCACTTCTTCGTCAGGCTTGGGCGGCTGAATACGGGATTTCTTCTCCAGTTTGGTGGAGAGAGAGTCGATTTTTTCGTTTTTGTCAGCGAGTACGCGCTGTTGTGCCGCATTGGTCTCGCGGGCTTCGCGTAGGGCTGCCTTCAGTTCGCGGCTGGTCATGCGATCAATATCATCGAGATTCATACCAGCAATCGTGCCGCCATCGGCTAATTCGACTAGGTCTTCGTCATCTTCCGTCATCAATTCAAACAGCTTTGTTTTACCCAAAAGCGCAAGCGCTTGCGCTTTTGGTTCAAGCTTGGGAGACAAGTATTTAAGTGATGCCTGCATCATCACCTGCGCGGTACGTTTGGACAGGGATAATTGAGACTCGACGATGTCGATGAAGTCACCATGCGGTTCATTTTCTTTGAGAATTACCAGTCGCTTACCCGCCTCCAGCATGGCTTCAGCACTCTGAGCCATGTAAAAACGTGTTTCATGGACAATTCGATCACGTTCATACGGCAGCCCATCACCAAACTGCTTCATGATTTCGAGGCGATGTTCGGACATAGCATTAAGATTGACACTGAGACCATCGGTCAGCGGTGCATCTTCCACTAATTCAACTGGTTGTGATTTTGTGCGTCCCATTTCAACTCCTTAGCGACTGCCAGCCATAACACGCTGGTTAATTTCATTGATACGATCCTGTGCCCGCGCCATCTCGTTGCTATGCGCCATGGCGATTTGTAAGAGCTGGACTCCAGGGGCGAAACGTCCGTTATCCAGTTTCAGCGCCAGTCCTTCTTCTATAAGGGTATTGAGCGCCCGATTGATATTCGCCGGGGACTCGCCCAGAGCTGATGCCAGTTCACCGTTAGAAACACCGTTCAGAGCATGACCGCGTAAAGCCTTAAGGACACGCAAAATACGGGTACCTGAGCTTGATGTATTTGGTTTACTCATGACGCCTCCTTGAGGATGCCGGGGGTAACTTCTTTGCCTATTGCGACCGAAAGGTCTCGCAAAATCCGATAAGTCAAACGACCGCGTGGAAGTTCGCTTTTGCCTGCCCAGCGGCTGACAGCCTGGGTGACTGTTCGTGGCTCATAGCCCGCGTTAAGCGCAAACTGGCGCAGGCTACTGCCTCGTTCAACCAGCCGTGCCCGAACTTGTTGTTTGTTCATATGCACCGTGTTCCTGTTGGGTTATGATGTACTCTATTGGGTCTATTGTACGCACCCAAACGGGTATGTCAAATTGAGATATGTTCAAATGAGTATAAAAGAGAGATTGCGCGAAGCGATGGATACTAAGGGGTTGACGATTAAAGCATTGTCTGACCTGTCAAAAATTCCATATCGCTCACTTCAAAACTATCTGCGTGGTGAGAGAGAACCCAATGCGGAGGCTCTTGTTGCGTTAAGCACTCATTTGGGCATATCAATAGATTGGCTTCTTACTGGTAGAGAACAGATTCCATCTGAAGAAATTATCGCTGTGCCAACACAGCATCAATTCAGCCAGTCAGACCTTAAAATGCTTGAACTTCTAAACCAGTTAGATCCTGAGGTTCGGCGAGACCTCATGCGAGGCGCTGAAGAAAAACAGCGTGTGATTGAGATGGAAAAACAACTGAAGGAATTATCCGCAACGATTGAGCGGTTAAAAAATGTGGGTTAATGTGTTCCTAACGAGAACACACAGCAGTAAGTGTTTGCCATTTAACAATAAAAAATAAGGTGAATAGTCAATGTCTGAGCAGGCCATTGAAGTTAAACACGTCGTAGTTCACATTTTGGACAAGCAACAAAATGGAGACGCTTCTGAGAGATTGAGTCCTGAAGAAGGACTGGTTACTGAGGCCTCCCAGCGCCTTATAAACGATATCTGTGCAAAATACGCAGGACGCACAGGTAAAGGTTATGGCTATTTTGAAGGCGATACGGATAACTATCCGATGGAGCGAATGGCTGGGGATTTTCTGGAAGGTGTTGATGATTTCTACCAAAGTTCCTGCCGGATGATGCATCACCTGACGGAACGCTCACAGCGAGAAAACATGGCGACTGGTGGTTATGTTCTTTTTGCAAACATCGTGATAGGACACAATGAACACCTGCTGATAGCTATTGTGAGTGCCACCATCGGGTCAACTGTCACTGATGATTTTAACATCCAGGACAGTACCTATCTTGATATCGCTAAGCTGCGCATGGCTGGGCGCATTGACTTAACCGCATGGAAAAGTGATGCAGAACGCTATATCAGTTTTCTTAAGGGACAAGGGAATGTTTCAAACTACTTTAAACAGTTCCTCGGCTGTAATGATGTTTTAATCGCCAAACGAGAGTCTGAAAAGTTACGTGACGTTTTAAAAGCATTTGCAGCAGAGAAAGAGCTTGACGGCGCTGAAAAAGACGCGTTTCTTAAGAGCGCGTTTGAACACTTACATGCGTTAAGTAAGGCTAATGAGCCACTTAGTCTGGAAACCTTTGTTAATGCCGTTTGGCCTCAGGCTCCAGAGGAGTTATCTGGTAAACTTGCTGCCGAAGAGCTGGAGTTATCGGATGGCTTTGTTCCTGATGGTCGCGTCATCCGCGCTTTGGTATCTTTTAAAGGCAAGTCCAAATACTGGGAGCTTAAGTTTGACCGGGAAGGGAAAACTGAAGGCTATATTGATTATGATCCGGCAACAAATATTATCACCCTACGTAATGTGCCTGATGAGTTCAGGGAAATGTGGATGACAGAGGTTTAATCGTGACGATTTCGTTTGAGATGCTGACAGCACTGTACCGTCGCATGGTATTCCAGGAGGAGTTCCGTGTCGGTACGCTGTTGCTCTCAGATCAGTCAGATTGTGACCAGATGAATACCTTGCTTGATGATCCACGTGAGTATGGGCTTTCTATTGATACAGGGACTGTCGCTCCAGGCAACACGATCAACCTACGTGTTACGCCACCACGGAGTGGACTGGGACTTGTGTTTGCCACACACGAAAAATTACTAAATGCTCCAAAGCATCAGTGCCTGGAACCAGCTAATTACTTCATCCTTGAAACAAAATTTCGTAATGATGATGAAGATATCCCCGTTTTCATCAGCAATTACCGGAAGATTCTGGAGTTCGTTAACCTGCTAAAAGAGGCCGCTGCCTACTTTGACAGCTCAACTTGTCAGCTGGTTTTTCTGAAAAAAGAAGTTATCAAGCTATTGCCACACTTCGCTGCTGAAAACGTACAAAATTTGCATCGTGAGCATCTTGATAATCTTTTAGCTTGTTTCAACGATGATACCCATAAGGATCAGAAGCTGGATATTCTGATTGAAAGTATCCAGGCCGTTAGTGATGGAGTTGATTCACCACGAGTATTCGCATTTTTACTGGACAATATTCAGCGTCTGCATGAAAAGTTCCTGAAAGGGTATCGTATATACTCTTCTGGATTCTCTTATGACAAAGTCATGGATCAGTTGCGTGCCGCAAAAGTCGAAGAAATGGGTAAAATCCACAAGGCGTTTTCGGATATCCAGAACCATATACTTGGCATTCCTGTTGCCTCAGTTATTGTGGCTACCCAATTCAAAGTAGCTACGAGATGGTCGGGCCAGGGGATAACAAACACGATAATCCTTCTGGGATGCATTTTTGCTGCGACGTTAATCTGGCTGGCACTTTCAAACCAGATGCAATCTATAAAGGCCTTGGGCGAAGAAATTGAATACAAAGAAAAGCAGATTAATAAAGAATATTCTTTCATCAAAGATGATGTAGCTGGTGTATTTCGCAGTATTTCTGCACGACTAGCGACGCAGAAACGTACGTTCTGGATCATCCGCGGTGTTCTGGTTATGGGAATCATCACTGCGATCACGGTTTATTTTTGGTACACAAAGCCAGCTCTTGACTTCATGCAGTACTTGATTGACTGCATGAAGTCTTATCATTCGGTCAAAAATTGAGAATAATGAGTTCCTTCTTGCGACTGGATTTGCCAGTTACCTTAAGGTTGTAGCTGATATCAACCGACAGCATGTTCAGACCATTGAATGCCTGTCGCATTTCCGGGATATCGTTCACCGATATAATCATCTTCCCTTTGATCCTGTGCGCCAAATCTGCCATGTGCTCATAGTTTTCCAGCCCGAACTCTACACCATAGCCTTCCGTTCCCCAGTACGGTGGGTCACAGTAGAACAGCGTATGCGGGCGATCATATCTCTCTATGCACTGGTGCCAGTCCAGATGTTCTATCAGCGTTCTGGACAGGCGCAGGTGTGCCATCGACAGTTCTTCCTCAATACGCAGGAGATTGAAGCGCGGCGCACTGGTTGTAGAGGTCCCGAACGTGTGATCGGCGACCTTGCCTCCAAACGCCTGTTTCTGTAGGTAGTAGAACCGGGCCGCCCGCTGAATGTCAGTGAGCGTTTCTTCCGGCGTATCCTGCAGCCACTTGTATATCTGACGGCTGACCAGCGCCCATTTAAACTGGCGAATAAATTCTTCCAGATGATGCTTGACCACCCGATAGAGGTTCACCAGTTCCCCGTTGATATCGTTAATGACTTCGGTCTTGCTGGGAGTCTTTAGGAAATAGAGCGCAGCTGCCCCGCAGAACGGCTCCACATAGCAGGTATGGGTCGGAAACAACGGTAAAATATGCTTCGCCAGACGACGTTTACCACCAATCCATGGGACGATGGGTAAAGATTGTTCTTTCATTATCCGTAAGCCTTTTGCAATCAATGAAAATATGGCAGGCTAGTCTGGTCTCGCGAGACTGACTGAACCCTGGTCGGCTCACAGTGCATACCTGTGGGTTGATGACCAGCCTGGTGTTACCGCACCGGGCTGGTCGTTCTTTCAAAGCCATCATGCGGTTCACGTCCGCATCCTCACTATTAACGCTGTTTAAAATCCCTTTCCCCGACCATTTGTGATGCTGTCTCCACTACACAAGGAGACGCTCATGAAAAACCTGAAAAAATTCATTCCCCCTGTTAAAAAGCCACGTCTCAGCGGCTGGCTGCTGACCTCAGTGCTGCTGCTCGGCACCATCGGTCTTGTATCGCCCCAGCAACTGCCGGTGGTTGTCTACAAGCTGTCACTCATCACGCTGGCGGCAGTATTGGGCTACTGGCTTGATCGTTCGCTTTTCCCCAAAGCCCGTCCCGGTCAGTACCTGAAGCATGATGACAGGCTGATGGCTGATGGTCGCTTCCCCGTCCAGACTGGCCTTCACCTGGTCTTTTCCGCTGCGCTAATCCGCCGTGCGCTGATTGTTGCCGCAGTCTGTCTGGCCGTAGCGACGGGGCTTTAATGATGACCCTCTATATGTACTGGCCTCAGGTTATCTGGGCCGTTCTTGTACTGCTGGGGCTGGGCATCGAACTGGCCCGCCACGGGCAGGCCCGAACGGGTAAGCACAGTTTCTGGTGGCAGTTCTTTGGTTCAGTAACGGTAGCCTGGCCGCTCTGGTGTGGCGGCTTCTTCAGTCAGGCCCGCGCAGCCCAGCCACCGCAGGCCGCGCTGCAGTATCGCGACGATGTGATCCGTAATGCCCGGCTTGAATGGGGAATGTCTGCACCGGTGGCCGACTTCGCCGCGCAGCTGCATCAGGAAAGCGGTTGGCGACCTGATGCGATCTCGCCGGTTGGCGCTCAGGGGCTGGCGCAGTTTATGCCCGCCACCGCCGACTGGATAAGCCAGCTGATGCCGGGGCTTAACAGCCGCGAGCCGTTTAATCCGGCGTGGGCCATCCGGGCGCTGGTCAGCTATGACCGCTGGCTGTGGCAGCGCGTCAGCGCCGCCAACGGCTGCGAGCGTATGGCCATGACGCTGTCGGGCTATAACGGCGGCCTGGGCTGGGTACAGCGTGACAAACGGCTGGCCTCACAGCAGGGCCTGGACAGCTCCCGCTGGTTTGGTCATGTCGGCACAGTGAATGCCGGACGCAGCGCCGCCAACTGGCGCGAGAACCGCCACTACCCGCAGCGTATCCTTCGGGAACTGGCCCCCCGTTATCTCACCTGGGGAGGCGGCAGCTGTGTGGATTAGCCTGATAAAAAAACTGCCATGGCGCGGCATATTAATCGCGCTTGCCTTAGTCGGGGCGCTGTATGGCCTGTACCACTGGGGGTATCGCGGTGGTCACAATGATGCCAAACGCGACGGGGATGCGGCGCTCAGCACGCTGCAGTCAGCATTCGACACGTACAAAACGGAACAGGCAACGCTTGAGAACGCTGCGCTGCGGGCCTGGGCAAAACGGTATCAGGAGCAGGTTGCCGTCGGGCAGCAGGCTGAAGCCAGTTACCTTGAGCAGATTGCTCAACTGGAGAGCCAGAACAAACAACTACAGGGGCAAATTAACGATGTCACACAGCGCTGGATTGATGAAAAAGGTAAGAGCCATCCCATTGAGTGCGTGTTTACTCGCGGTTTCGTGCGCCAGTACAACGCAGCACTCGGATATGACAACGCATCCGTCGACACCGGTCATTCAGACGCAACTGCCGCCGCTGGCACCGGCACTGGCGCAGCGTCCGGGCAACCTGAAACCGCTGACGCCTGGCTACGCGACTCAGGCGTCTCCCAGCGTGACGTCCTCGCCAACATCATCGACAACGCGAAGCAGTGCCGCATCTGGCGCAGTCAGATAAACCGGCTGCTGGACGAACGGGAAGGATTACAGAAATGACGTTGCAGGTTGAATTCTGGACGGTGGTGGGCTTTCTCATCACCTTCATGAGCTTTGTCGGTGGTATGGCCAAGTGGCTGTTCAGTAAAGCGGAGGAGCGTCAGGCGGCGCGGTTCGCCTCCCTTGAGCAGTCGTTGCAACAGTCCGCCTCCAACTGGGGCGAGCTGGAAAAAGAATTTATGCGGTTTAAGGCGGATTTACCGCTGAACTACGTCCGCCGCGAGGATTACATCCGTGGCCAAACGGTTATCGAAGCCAAGCTGGACGCACTCTACAACAAGCTGGAAGTGGTACAGCAGTACCGTCATACAGGAGGTCACCATGGTTGATATCGCCCGCGTGCGCCGGGAATCCCTGCGCTGGAGTCTGCTGGTTGCTCTGAACAAAACCCGCCCGTACACCGCCAGCGAGACGCTGCTACTGGACGTGTCCCGCGCCATCTACCCGGACACCACGCCGCTGGAGCTGCGCCGTGAGCTGGATTATCTGGCCGACCGCAAGATGGTTGATCTGGAGAAAAAACCCTCCGGTGACTGGTTTGCCGACCTGACCCGCCTCGGTGTCGATCTGGTTGAGTACACCGTGGAATGCGGCCCCGGCATCGCCCGCCCGGAAAAGTACTGGAGTGAATGATGGCCAGACGCAGCACGATAGAAAAGCTGCCGGAAGACGTGCGTCGCTGGCTTGAGCGGGCGCTGACTGAATCCGGCTTCAGCGGGTATAACGAGCTGGAGACCCTGCTGCGTGAGCAGGGTTACGTCATCAGCAAATCGGCTATCCATCGCTATGGCCAGAAGATTGAGCGCCGTTATGGCGCTATCCGTGCGGCCACCGAAGCGGCCCGGATGCTAACCGAAGGTGCGGCTGACGATCAGGATGCACGTTCGGAGGCGGTGATCGCCCTGATTCAGACCGAGCTGTTCGAGAGCATCGTCCAGCTGCAGGAAGCGGAAGAAGGCGAAGTCGACCCTAAAGAGCGCGTGGCGCTGCTGTCGAAGGTGGCGAAGAACGTGGCCACGCTGTCCCGCGCTTCCGTTAACCTCAAGAAGTTCCAGTCTGAAGTCCGGGCCAGAGCGCAGCAGGCGGCCAGCAACGCCGAGAAAATTGCCCGTAAGGGTGGACTGTCAACCGATGCGGTACAGGCGCTGCGTCGTGAAATTCTGGGGATTGCCACATGAGCCAGCTTGCTCCCGTTTTGCCTGATACCTCGGCGCTGGATATCCCCGCCGTTCTGATGCCCTACCAGCAGCGATGGGTGGCTGACACGTCTCCGCTTAAGGTGATTGAGAAGAGCCGCCGTACCGGTATCACCTGGGCTGAGGCGTCCGATGATGTGCTGACCGCTGCCTCTTCAGCGCCTGCGGGCGGGATGAACGTGTATTACATCGCCTATAACCAGGACATGACCGTCGAATATATCCAGGCGTGTGCGATGTGGGCGCGGGCATTCAACTATGCCGCCAGTGAAATCGAAGAGGGTTTCTGGGAGGAGGACGAAGACGACAAGCATATCAAGACCTACACCATCAAATTCCCTGACTCCGGCTTTCGTGTCGTCGCACTCTCCAGCCGTCCGTCTAACCTGCGTGGTCGTCAGGGCATTATCGTTATCGACGAAGCGGCGTTCCATGAGCAACTGGACGAACTGCTGAAGGCGGCGCTGGCGATGCTTATCTGGGGCGGTAAAGTGCGCGTTATCTCCACCCATGACGGTGACGATAACCCGTTCAATACGCTTATCGGTGATATCCGGGCCGGGCGTCAGGGGGGCAGCGTACATCGCATTACTTTTCAGGAGGCCGTGGCGGAGGGACTGTTCCACCGCGTCTGCCTGCGTACCGGGAAAGAATGGTCGGAAGCGTCCGAGCAGGCGTGGATGGCATCGGTATACAAATTCTACGGTGCCGGCGCATCGGAGGAGCTTGACTGTATCCCGGCCAACGGCGGCGGAGCCTGGCTGTCCCGCGCCCTGATTGAGTCACGCATGTCGGCTGATACGCCGGTGTTACGCCTGACCTGCCCGGAGGGTTATGAGCTGAAGCCCGACGATGTCCGCTGGAGCGAGACGCAGGACTGGCTGGATACGCATCTGAAACCGCAACTGGAGGCTCTGCCTGCAGATGCCCGCTCTTTCCTGGGGCGTGACTTTGGCCGCAGCGGTGACCTGTCGGTTGACTATCCCCTGCTGCAGGAGAAAAACCTGGTGCGCCGCGTACCGTTTGTGATGGAGCTGCGCAACGTGCCGTTCAAACAGCAGGAGCAAATCGCGTGGTACCTGATGGACGGCCTGCCAAACCTGATGGGCGCGGCGCTTGATGCCCGTGGTAACGGCTCTTACCTCGCTGAATACGCCATGCAGCGCTACGGCTCCAGCCGGGTTAAGCAGGTGATGCCAACTGAAAACTGGTATCGCGAGCATATGCCGCCGGTCAAGGCTGCGCTGGAAGACGGCAACCTGGTGGATTTACCGAAGGATGAAGACACGCTGGATGACCTGCGGGCCGTTCAGGTGGTAAACGGCGTTCCCCGCGTGCCGGAACAGCGCTCAAAAGCGAAGTCTGACAGTGGCAAGCGTCACGGGGATTCAGCCATCGCACTGGCGCTGGCGTACTTCGCCAGCCGTGAAATTAACAAAGGGCCGGTGAAGGCAAGCTCACGCCGTCGTCGTCAGGCGGCCCGTATGCTGGAGGATTACTGATGGCCCGTGGACTCTGGGTTTCACCCAGTGAGTTCGTCAAATTTGCCGAACCCAATAAAACGCTGACGGAGCAGATCGCCTCGCGCAGCCGCTCCATCGACTTCTTCGGGCTGGGGATGTACCTGCCTAACCCTGACCCCATTCTGAAATCTCAGGGCCGGGATATCCGCATCTATCGCGAGCTGCGTACCGACCCGCTGGTCGGCGGCTGCATCCGCAGGCGTAAGGCGGCGGTCAAGTCACTGGAGCGTGGTCTTGAGCGCGGTCATGCCCCGGCGCGGGTATTCAGCTTCATCCGGGATATGCTCGACGATCTGGATTTGTCCCGCATCATCGGCGAGATGACCGACGCCGTTCTCTACGGGTATCAGCCCTGTGAGGTCATGTGGGGACGCTCTGTTAAATCCTGGGGCATCGCAGATATCGTGGGCAAGCCACCTGAGTGGTTCCAGTTCGACAATGACAACCTGCTGCGCTTTCGTGCTAAAGACGCCGGGCTGGAAGGCGAGCCGGTACCGCTGAACAAGTTCGTGGTACCGCGTCAGGACGCGACCTACGATAACCCGTATGGCTTCCCTGACCTGTCGATGTGCTTCTGGCCCGTGACCTTCAAAAAAGGCGGCATGAAGTTCTGGGTGCGCTTTGCCGAGAAATACGGCTCACCGTGGGTTATCGGCAAGCATCCGCGCGGTACGGCACAGGGCGAGATTGACCTGCTGCTGGATTCCATGGAGGCAATGGTGGAAGACGCGGTGGCCGCTATCCCTGACGATTCCTCCATTGAAATTAAGGAGGCCGCAGGCAAGGCCGACAGCAGCGATATTTATCAGAACCTGATAACGCTTGCCCGCAGTGAAATCTCCATCGCCCTGCTGGGGCAGAACCAGACCACCGAGGCCAACAGTAACCGCGCCTCCGCGCAGGCCGGACTGGAGGTTACCGATGATATCCGTGACGCTGACGCTGATATCGTGGAAAGCGCGGTGAATCAGGCCATCAGGATGGCGGTATCAATGAACTTTGGCGATGTGGCCAGCCCCGTCTGGAAGATGTGGGAACAGGGAACGGTCGACGATACCCAGGCAACCCGCGACGAGAAACTCAGCCGCGCCGGTGTGGTCTTCACCCCGCAATACTTCAAGCGTGAGTACCAGCTGCAGGACGGCGATATTGACGAGACACCACCGTCAGAACGCCAGAAGAACATGCTGCCGCTGTCATTTGCCGAAGCTATTGATGCCGATATTCAGGCACAGCAGGCCCTGGACGACGCGCTGGATATTCTGATGAACGGAGGCGCGTTAAATGGCACGCTGGAACCCGTACTGGCTCCTCTGTTTAAGCGGGTTGAAGATGGCGTCAATCCGTCTGAGCTGCTGGGCGAACTGGCCGAGCTGTACCCGCAGATGAACGCTGAAGACCTGCAGGAACGGCTGGCACGGATTATGTTTGTTGCAACTATCTGGGGGCGTCTGCATGAGCGTGACAACGGCTGAACTGGCGTACTGTATGACGTTACCCCCCAAACGGGCTATCAGTTACCTGAAGTCCAAAGGGTATAGCTTCACGTGGGACTGGGAGGAGATGTGGCAGGATGCCCATGCCCGCGCCTTTACCGTCGCCAAAGTGACCCGCCTTGATATCCTGGAAGATATCCGCAGCCGCCTTCAGCAGGCACTGGATGAGGGGAAGACAGACCGCTGGTTCCGTAAGGAGCTGGAGCCAGAACTGCAACGCAAGGGATGGTGGGGGCCACGTGACACCACCGACCCGGTAACGGGCGAGCCGGTCACCATCCAGCAGGGCAGCCCGTGGCGGCTCGACACCATCTTTCGCACCAATATGTCCGTACTCTACAGCGCCGGTCGCTGGGCCGAGCAGATGGAGAACGTCGACGACAGGCCGTACTGGATGTATACCGGCATCAACGACAGCCATACCCGCAAGAGCCATCTGGCTCTGCATGGTCTGGTGCTGCGCTATGATGACCCGTTCTGGCAGGCGTTCTACCCGCCGAACGGCTGGCGCTGCCGCTGTGGCGTGATTGCCCTGAGCGCGGCGGATGTGCGTGCCCGTGGCCTGAAGGTGTCAGGTTCTGGCTCAGCCATGGGATGGGAGCTGAAGCTGGTCTCAGAGAAAACAGGCGAGATGCAGAACGTCGCCACCTTCAATACCGGCACCACGAAGGTGGCCACCGACGTCGGCTGGTCTTATGCGCCGGGGGCTGCATACCGTCCCGACCTTGCCCGCTATCAGGGTACGCTTCAACCGCTGGCACAGCAGGAACTGAGAGGATAACGATGGCTTCCGATAACCTGGTCAATGTCACCATTAACGATGAATCCCTGCGCCGGAGCCTCCGTGCGCTGGATCTTGCTGCCACAGACCTGGAACCCGCGATGCGCAAAATCGCCGGAACCCTGCTGGCGGAAACGCAGTTTAACTTTCTCGATGAGGGGCGGCCGGGGTGGACTCCCTCACTGGCAGCGCAGGAGCGTGACGGGCAAACGCTGCAGGATACCGGGCGTCTGATGGGGTCGGTATCAACCGACCATGACGACCGGCAGGCAGCAGTTGGCACTAATGTCGTTTATGGGCCGATTCACCAGTTCGGTGGTAAAACGGGGCGTAATGAGTCCGTTGAACTTCCTGCCCGTCCGTTCCTGCCGCTGACGGGGGACGGTGAGCTGCAGCCTGAAGTGGTTGTCCCTATCCTTGATACGATTGTCCGCCATCTTGAAGCAGCGGCCCGTCGCTGAGTTTTGTCTCTGCAGGCGGGTGATTTATCATTGCCAGCCGCTGAGGGGCTGTATTACCTTTATAAAGGCTTTACAGCCCCCGCTTTACACCACTATTCGCCCGCAGCGTGACATTCCCCGTACTGATACCCCCGATTTTTTCTAAAGCAGATTAAAAGCGCTGCTGACGCTTTTTCCACAGACTGTCCCCGACAACGTAACGCGGGACAGCAAAATGCCAGCCATTCACATTTTTAAAGCCGGTACTCATACCGATATGCACGGCACGAAACTGCCGTTCACGCAAAGCGATCTTGCCGCCTGCGTGAAAGCCTATGACCCGTCCGTCCATGAAGCACCACTCGTTATTGGCCACCCCAAAACGGAAGACCCGGCGTGGGGCTGGGTGAAATCCCTGTCGCTTAACGGCGGCGATCTGCTGGCTGAGCCTGACCAGCTCGACCCGCAGTTTGCCGAACTGGTGGGCAACGGGCGCTTCAAGAAGGTCTCAGCCTCGTTCTATCTCCCGGACTCACCGAACAACCCGAAGCCCGGCACGCTTTACCTGCGTCATGTCGGCTTTCTGGGGGCGCAGCCACCGTCCATTAAGGGGCTTAAGCAGGTTTCGTTTGGTGAGAAAGAAGAAGGCGTCGTGGAGTTTGCCGACTGGAGTGATATCACCAACGCCTCTTTATGGGGCCGTCTGCGCGATTTTCTGATCGCCCAGTTCGGGCTGGACGAGACCGACAAAGTGCTTCCTTCATGGCAGGTGGACTCCCTGCGCGAAGAGGCTTACCGCGACACCGGGAAGTCTGAATCGGACTTCAGTGAACACAATCCCAACCCTCAACAAGAGAACAGCACCATGACTGATGATGAAATCAAAGCGCTTCAGACGGAAAACACACGTCTGAAAGCGGAAGCCGCCCAGCGGGCAGAGCAGGAAGCGAAAACCCGGCAGGAAAAACTGCACGCGGACAACGTCTCCTTTGCCGAGAAGCTGGTCGGCGCGGGTCGCCTGACCCCGGCAGCAAAACCGGTTGTTGTTGCCATTCTTGATGCGGTAGCCGGTGGCGATAAGCCTGTCGAGTTCGCCGAGGGCGATACCCGAACCCCGCTGGCCACGGCGTTTAAGACACTGCTGGATGGCACTGCCCCGGTATTGAATTTCAGTGAGCACGCGACCAAAGACCGCGTGAACACGGATATCAAAACGACGTCAGCAGAGTTCGCTGAAGCCGACCCGGAACGTCTGGCGCTGCATCAGAAAGCGCTGGAACTGTCGAAAAAAGAGGGCATCAGCTACGACGCTGCTGTCTCCCGCTGCCTGTAATTAAGGAGAGAACATGTCTGACTATTTAAAGGGTAAGCGCGTTGTTGACCCGGTGCTGACCAGCATAGCTCGCGGTTATAAAAATGCCGCGTTCATCGGCGAGCGCATCTTCCCCATTGTCCAGACCGATAAGGAAGGTGTGACCGTTCCGACTTTCGGTAAATCCGCCTTTGTGGAGTACGACACCGAGCGTGCCGTAGGGGCTGACAGCAACGTTCTGGTACGCGAGAAAACTGGCAAGCTGGACCTGGTTCTCAACGAACACGATCTGGCCGCGCCGGTGGACTATCGCGAGCAGGCCGAGTCGATGTTCAACGAAGAGGCCAAAGCCATTCGCCGTGTGACCAGCGGCGTCAACCTCAAGCGCGAGCTATATGCGGCCCGTCTGGCCCAGGACAAAAACGTCTACCGTGCAGCTAACGTCAAAGCGCTGGCTGCGGCTGAACGCTGGGCAGGTGGCCAGGGTGATCCGATTGGCATCATTGAGGGCGGGATTGAAGCGGTACGTAACGCTACCGGTCTGCGTCCGAACCTGATGACCATGGGGGCCAGCGTCATGTCGCTACTGAAGTTCCACCCGGCGATTCAGGCAGCGATTGGTGCTAACGAGCGCAAGCGTATCACCATCGAAATTCTGAAAGACCTTTTCCAGCTGGAAGATGTCGTTATCGGCGAGCCGGTCTCCATGGCCTCCATGAAAGATGCGCAAAACAAGGACAAAGTCCCGACCGATATCTGGCGCGACAACCTGATGCTGCATTACGTCGGCAAACCCCAGCCGGGCACTGACAGCGCCGACGAAAATGAGCCGTCATTCGGTTACACCCTGCGCCGTAAAGGGATGCCGGTGGCGGACAAATATGATGGCGTTGGCGGCAAGGTGAAGTACTGCCGTTATACCGATATCTACAAAGTCGCCGTGGTCGGTGGCGATGCCGGGTATCTCGTCACCAACATCGTGAAATAAGGAGACGGTCATGGGTACAACTCAGCAGGTCATTCTGACCACTACCGTGACGGCCAGTGCGGCGCTGACACAACAGCGCTTTGTCGGTGCCGATAACGCGCCCTGTCAGGCCGGGGCCGTAGCGCTCGGCGTGGCGGAGGTGGATGCCGCAGCCGGTGATTTAACGCCGGTCAACGTACTGGGTATCGTTGCCGTCGAGGCCGGTGCCGCGATTGCCAGGGGGCTGAACGTCCAGTCGGATGCGAATGCCTGCGCCGTTCCCCAGACAGCAGCATCAGGCGACACCCCGGCAGGTATTTCAGCCGGGATTGCGCTGGATGAAGCACTGGCCGAAGGTGATGTTATCCGCATCCTGCGCGGGGTGTGACATGTACTGCACCCTGGCGGATTTACAGGAACAAGTGCCTGAGTCAACGCTGATTCAGCTCACTAACGAGGTCGTGGATTTCGACACCCCTGCCACGGTGAATGTGACGGTTGTGGACAGCTGTATTCGCTACGCCGGGGAGTTGATTGATGCGCACCTTCGTGGTCGCTATACCCTGCCGCTGGCAGAAGTGCCTACCGTTCTGCGGGATATTGCCATCACGCTGGTGCGTTACCGCCTGTATGTCCGTCGTCCTGAAGGTGATCTGCCTGACACCGTCAAAGACGACAACAAAGAGGCCCGGCGTCAGCTTGAGGCTATCCGCGACGGGAAGCTGACGCTGGGGCTGCAGTCCACTCAAAAAGACGTACCTGAGTCCGGTGAAATCCGGGCGCGGGCACGCCGGCCCACCTTTGGCGGGCGCGACGGCTTACTGGAGAAATACTGATGAACGTTCTGCCCGTCCTCGATGCTGTGCTGGCCCGGTTGCGCGAGAAGCTGCCCCAGCTGCAGGTGGAGTACTTCCCGGAAAAGCCGTCCGAATACCGTCTGAATCATCCTGTCGGGGCGTTGCTGCTGAGCTATGCCGGTTCGCGCTTCGACAAACCCGATGATATTGGTGCGGTGATCCAGCCTCAGACTATCCAGCTCTGCGTCACGGTGGTCTTCCGCCAGCTCAACGGTAAAAGAGGTGCGATTGACGTTCTGGATGCAGTCCGCCGCATCCTCGGTGGCTACACCCCGCCGAACTGCCGCCGTCGTATCTGGCTGACCCGTGAAGTGTTTATCGGTGAGGTCAAGGGGCTGTGGCAGTACGCTCTCGACTTCGCAACCGAAAGCGTCTTTATCGAAGACAGCGATTTACCGTCCGGCCCGCTGTTAACCGAAGTGAACTATGAGGAAAGCGAGTGATGAAAGAATACCGCTATTCCGGCCCGGCCAGCGGCGTCACGCTGTCGGACGGAACCGAAATCCTGCTCTGGCCGGGGAAGAATGTTTCCCTGCCGGAGGAGCATGACTATGTGAAGGTACTGGTGGCGCTGAAGCATCTGACGCCGGTATCTGAAGAGAATAAACCCGCCAGCACACCGGCTGTGCAGCCACAAAAGCGCAGGAGCGGCGGCGACAGCGATGTGAAAACGGAGGACTCCCATGTCAGCTAACTATCTGCATGGCGTCGAAACCATTGAGGTGGAAAACGGTGCCCGCCCGGTTAAAACGGTGAAATCCGCCGTCATTGGCCTGATTGGTACCGCCCCAATGGGAGACGTCAATACGCTGGTGCAGTGTCTGTCTGAGAAAGATGCAGCGGCGTTTGGCAGCCAGCTCACCGGCTTTACCATTCCGCAGGCACTGGATGCGATCTACGACCATGGGGCAGGCACCGTTCTGGCCATTAACGTGCTTGATCCGGCTGTGCATAAAACCGCTGTGGCCGATGAAGACGTAACATTCGTCAAGGCGACGGGCAAGGCACAGCTGGCTAATCCGGTGGTTGCGCAGCTGGTACTGAAACCGGACAGCGATGGCCAGCCTTATGTGGAAGGTCAGGACTACTCGCTTGATGCACAGACCGGGGTGATTACCAACCTCGGTAAGAGCATTGCTGCAGATGCAACGGTGAAGGCCAGCTATAACTATGCTGATCCGACCAAAGTCACCCCGGCTGATATCATCGGTGCCGTTAACGCGGCGGGCAACCGTACCGGCATGAAGCTGCTTAACGACAGCTTCAACCTGTTTGGCTACTTCGCCAAAATCCTGATTGCCCCGGTATTCTGTACCCAGAACAGCGTCTCGGTTGAGCTTATCGCCATGGCTGAGAAGCTGGGCGCGGTGACCTACATCGACGCGCCGATTGGTACCACTTTTGCTCAGGCTCTGGCGGGGCGTGGCCCGGAAGGCACCATTAACTTCAATACCAGCTCCGACCGCGTCCGTCTGTGCTACCCGCACGTCAAGGTGTACGACGCGGCCACCAACAGCGAACGACTGGAGCCGCTGAGCCAGCGTGCTGCAGGATTGCGTGCCAAAGTCGACCTGGACAAGGGCTACTGGTGGTCGTCCTCAAACCAGGAAATTCTGGGTATCACCGGCGTCGAGCGCCAGCTGTCGGCAATGATTGATGACCCGCAGAGCGAGGTGAACCTGCTCAACGAACAGGGCATCACTACGGTCTTCAGCAGCTACGGCAGCGGCCTGCGTCTGTGGGGGAACCGGACGGCAGCATGGCCAACGGTCACCCATATGCGCAACTTTGAGAACGTTCGCCGCACCGGTGATGTGATCAACGAGTCGCTGCGTTATTTCAGCCAGCAGTACATCGACATGCCGATTACCCAGGCGCTGATTGATGCGCTGACGGAGTCGGTCAACGCCTACGGTCGCAAGCTGATTGGCGACGGTGCGCTGCTGGGCTTCAGCTGCTGGTTTGATCCGGCCCGTAATGAAGAGACGGAGCTGGCCGCCGGTCACCTGTTGCTGAGCTACAAATACACGCCGCCACCGCCACTGGAGCGACTGACGTTTGAGACTGAGATCACCTCGGAATACCTGTTAACCCTGAAGGGGAATAGCTGATGGCAAAGATTGAGATCAACCGCATCACGAATGCCAACATCTACCTGGATGGCGCTAACCTGCTGGGCCGGGCCGAGGAGGTCAAACTGCCTGACGTCTCCATGACCATGCAGGAGCATAAGGCGCTGGGGATGGTGGGCAAGGTGGAACTCCCTGCTGGCTTCGACAAGCTTGAGGGCGAGATCAAGTGGAACAGCTTTTACCGCGACGCGATGCTGTCTGCCGCGAACCCGTATAAGTCGCTGGCGCTGCAGTGCCGTTCCAGCGTTCAGCGCTACAGTTCGCAGGGGCTGATTGACGAAATTCCGCTGGTCACTTTCCTGACGATCATGTTTAAGAAGAACCCGCTGGGGACGTTCAAACAGCATGAGAACGCCGAGTTCTCCAGTAGCTTCACCTGCACGTACATCAAGCAGGTACTGGATGTTGAAGAATTGCTGGAGCTGGACTATCTGGCCAACATCTTCCGCGTCGGCGGCATTGACCAGTTGACCGACTACCGCATCAACATCGGGGGCTGACGGTGACCGTCGAGATTGAAGATAAAGGCGGGAACTGTGGTTCGATTGGCATGGGGAATGGTACGTGGTTTACCATCCTTGATATTTCAGGGGTGGAAAACCTTTTTAATACCCAGAAAACCAATGACCCGATTGACTGCACACGCTCCAAAGCACGAAAGCTCGCTGACCTGATTGAGGCATGGGAGCCACCTGACCACTGGTTCACCGGCATCGGCAAATCTGAAGGAAAAGCACTTCTTATCGCCTTCCTGCGTAACTGCAAAGGCTTTCGCACTCACTGATATCACAGGGGCTTCGGCCCCTTTCTTCTTAATCCCCTTTAATATCTGCCAGTCCCACCACCAGACATACTGCTCTGAACTTACACAGGAGCACGATCATGTCACAAACCCAATCCGATACTTTTAAGCTGTCTTACCCCTTCACCACCGCTGCTGGCACCAGAGTTGAGCAGGTTGAACTGAAACGCCTGACGGTCAAAGACCTGAAGCAGGTGCGCAAAATCAGTAAAGACCCGGCTGACTGGGACGAGCCGCTGATTGCCCGTAGCACCGGTATTCTTCCGGAAGACCTCGATAATATGGATCTTGCCGACTACATGGAGCTGCAGAAACGATTTCAGCAAGTCACTGGGCTGGGCAAGAGCGACGAAAACGCTGATGCAGGCGCAGGGGCTGCTGGCGAGGTGGTTTAGATTTCAGCCGGGGGAGATTGATGCCCTTGATACTGACGATCTGGAGATGTGGCTGGAGCAGGCTGAAGAGCAAATCAGAAGCGAGTTCGGCGATAATCATTAACTCCTCATCACTTAACAGCCGCTACTCGCGGCTGTTCTGCATGGCTCTCAGACATTTTCCTTCCGTTTTTCCGCTTTCAGAGGATAACCACCGTGGCCAGTGAATTTTCAGTCGGCGTCATTATTGGCGGCATTGTCGGGAGCAGCTTCCGCTCAGCCGTCAGCGGTACCCGACGCGCCCTTGATTCCCTGGGCGATACATCGCGCCGCCTGCAGGAACGCCAAAACGCCTTAACCCGTGCAACAGAACGCTATGGTCAGTTGGGTTCTTCCCGGATGCAGCGCCTCAACAGCGACCTGCTGCGGGTAAGCCGCACAATGGAGCAAATTGAGCGCCAGCAGCGCCGTTTGTCAGCAGTATCAGCCACCAGTGACGCGCTGAAAGCTAACCGCATGGCGCTCTATGGCCAGGGAGCAGAAACCTATGCCATCGGCAGAACACTGGGTGCACCGGTCATGGCCTCAGTCAAACAATATGCCTCGTTTGAATCGCAGTTGCGGGATATCAGTGTCACTGGTGATCTGGATTCAAGGCAGGAACAGGCCATCGGTACTGCCATTCGTCGGGCATCCCTTCAGGTCAATCAGCTCCAGGAGTCCCTGCTAGGGGGTGTTGGTCAGTTAGTTGCCGATGGTATGAACCCGGAGCAGGCAGCTAAATTTGCCGGGATGCTCGGTAAAGCGGCCACGGCCACCAAAGCGGATATGACTGACCTCGCAAAAATGACCTACGCCTTTAGCGATGCGCTGAAAATTACCGATGCGAAAGAGCTGGAGCAGGCGTTTGGGATTGCGGCAACCGGAGCTAAGCTAGGCTCGTTTGAACTGAAGGATATGGCGAAAGCGTTACCCGGTATGGCCAAAGCCTTCGCTGCACGTGGTATTTACGGCAAAGACGCCATAACCCAGATCGTCGCCAGTCTGGAAGTTGGTAAAGGCAGCGGCTCAGCGGAAGAGGCCGTCACCAATATGTCAAACTGGCTGGCGGCGATGGGGCGCGGAGATACTATCCAGAAATATGCTAAAGCCGGGGTGGATTACCAAGGGTCAATGCAGAATTACGTCGCTCAGGGCTTTTCACAGTACGAAGCCTCGCTGATGATTGCCAACCGTTTCATTGACGGTAAAGGTAAGGCGTTTTTACAGCAATGGAAAGCAGCAGGATCAAGAGGCGATCAGGAAGGCCAGCAGAAACTAATGGAGGCATTTGGTCTGGCAGAAGTCTTCACTGATATCCAGACCGTTAACCATTTACTGTCAATGCGTCAGGGCTGGGATAAATACCTTTCCAGCAAGCAGGAAATGAATACCCCGTCAGCAATGTCTACGCTGGATAAGGATGCTGCAAAACAAAATAATACGCTCGAAGGTCGTTGGCGCAGAACTCAGATTGGTTTTAACGAGGCAGCCATCAGCATTGGTGAGTCACTACGCCCGGCCTTGATCCAACTGGGTGAGACTTTTATTCCTTTAATGGACAGTGTCGGCAAATGGATAGCGGCAAACCCGCAAATCGTCAGCGGCACCATAAAGGTTGTAGGAGCATTACTCGCTTTCAAGATGGCCACTATCGGTCTCAAGCTGGGGCTGAATCTCCTTATTTCCCCCTTTGTTAACGTCTGGAAAAATGCCGTTTTACTGCGGGCCAACTGGCTTCGACTGTCGCTTGCACTCGGTGAAGGCGGTAAGCTCCGCTGGCTGGTGACCGGCTTCAGCGCCGTCGCCAGAGGAGCCAGAACACTGGGTGGTGTGCTGTCAGGTGGGCTGGTTCGCGGCATTATGATCGCCGGGCGGGCCGTTCTCTGGATTGGCCGGGCGCTGCTGATGAATCCCATTGGTCTCGCCATCACCGCCATCGCGGCAGCCGCTTACCTTATTTACCGCAACTGGGGCGCAGTCAGTAGCTGGTTTAAACAGCGCTGGGCTGACATTAAAGAGGCGTTTAACGGCGGTATCGTGGGGATTGGTAAGCTGCTGATTAACTGGTCGCCGGTTGGTTTGCTCTATAAAGCCTTTGCGGCTGCGCTGAAATACCTCGGTGTTGACCTGCCAGCGAAGTTCACCGACTTCGGTGGCTATCTTATCGACGGGCTAATAAACGGCATCAAAAACAAATGGGAGTCGCTCAAAACCACCGTCACAGATATGGGCGACAGTGTCGGCGGCTGGTTCAAGGAAAAACTGGGCATCCATTCGCCGAGCCGGGTATTCATGGGCTTTGGTGACAACATCGCGCAGGGAGCCGCTATCGGCCTGCAACGCACGACACCACAGGCTGCACTGGCCGGGCAGCGTCTGGCCACTGAAATGACACCGGATGTTCCCCGTATCCCGTCGCCGGAAATCATGGCTGCGGGATATTCAGGTCGTGGCGCAGCTGCAACTGGCGGCGGAACATCTGGCGGTATCCAGGTCAGCTTTAATCCTCAGTTTTTCCTCAATGGCAAAGAAACCGCAGCGCCTGACGGGTTGACCGGCGCACTGAATATGAGCCTGCATGAGCTGGAGAAAATGCTGGAGCGTCTGCTGGCTCAGCAACAACGCAGGAGGTACAGCTGATGTTTGCAGTACTGGGTGATATTGAGTTTGAACTGATTACCTACTGGGACGGCTTCGAGGTCACGTTCGGCGTCGATTATGCGGAGCATCCCCGTATCGAGGGTAAGCCCGGCCTGCAGTTCGTTGGCGATAAGCTGGACGAAATCCAGATAAGCCTGGTCTTCCATCAGCACTATTGTGTGCCCGACGTGGAGCTGGCGAGACTGCGAACGGCCATGAAGGCCCATCAGGCGCTGGCGCTGGTCTTTGGCAACGGTGACTATCGTGGCTGGTTTGTGATTACCGATGTGACTGCAACCAGCGAGCAAACTGACAGCACCGGCAACGTGCTGGCCGTCAATGCCACCGCGTCTCTCCGGGAGTACATCGGCGACCCGAAAAACCCGCTACAGCCACCCGCAATACGCACGCAGGTTCCCGGCGTCGGGGCGGTCTCCGGTGCCGTTCCTTCACCTTCCGGGGTAGCGCAGTACGTCCGCGACGGCGTCAACTACGCCAAACAGGCGCAGTCTGTTCTCCAGACCACCATCAGTGCCGTTCGGGTTGCGCAGAAAATGAAGGATAACCCCGCCGTTGCACTGACCCGCGTACCGGGGCTGATGAGCGGGCTGGGCAACGTGTCCGGGGCGTTGGGTCAAAGCGTTCCGGCATTTAATGCGCTTTCTGAATCCATGCCTGATGCCATCAGTCTGGCCAGAGCCACCAGTGATGCGGCCACGTATGTACAACAGGCACAGTCTTCACTGAGCGGCGTGGACGGCAGCAATATCGCAGCGGCGCTGGATGCCGTTTCCGGGCAGCTTAACTCCGCCAGCACCGCCTTCACCCGTATGTCGCCGGGGTTAAGCACCATGGCAGCCAAAATTCTGGCGAGGAGTGTGTGATGTTTCTTGAACATGTCACCCGTGACGGAGAGCGCTGGGACTCTCTCGCATGGCAGTACTACGGCGATCCGCTGGGCTATCCCCGGATAATTGCCGCCAATCCACACGTGGCCATCACGCCGGTGCTGCCCTCCGGGCTGTTGTTACTGATTCCGGTTATCGAGGCTGAAGAAGCCAGTACAGAAGAGGATATTGCCCCATGGCTGAGATAAACAGCACTGCACAAGCCGCATCAGCGTTAACCGGCGTCAGCGATGTTCTGAGTCCGGTGTTCACGCTATGGTATCTGCAGAAGAACATCACCACCGATATCGCCCCCTATGTCACCCGCGTAACCTACAGCGATAACATCAAAAGCGAGTCCGATACCATTGAGGTGGAACTGGACGACACCGATGGCCGCTGGCTGGATAAGTGGTATCCGGGCAAGGGTGACACGCTGACGCTGAAAATGGGTTATCAGGGCGAGAAGCTGCTGTCCTGCGGTACGTTCTCTATAGACGAGATCGAGGTGAGTTCGCCCGCGTCCGTTGTCGCTATCCGGGGCGTGGCCACGTCGGTCAACAACGCCCTGCGGACAAAATCCAGTCGTGGTTTCGAGAGCACCACGCTGGCGGCCATCGCCGGACGGATTGCCAAAAAGCATCAGCTGAAGCTGGTTGGCAGTATTGAATCCATCAAAATTGACCGGGTGACCCAGTATGCTGAAACGGACGTGGGCTTCCTTCGCCGACTGGCCAGCGAGTATGGTTATGCCGTGAAAGTGGTCAGCGACCAGCTGGTTTTTTCTCATCTTGCCACGTTGCGCGGTCAGGAGCCGATCAGGCAGTTAAAGCCGCAGGATGTGGCCAGCTTTTCCCTGCGTGACACCATCAACCGCGTCTACAAATCCGCGAAGGTAAAACACCAGAAGAGCAGCGATAAAAAGCTGATCGTTTATGAAGCTGATGGCGGTACCAGCGAAAGCGACAAACAAACCAAAGGCGGTAAGGTCACCAGTGCCGACTCACTGAAGGTCAACAGCCGCGTCAGTGATCCGGACAGCGCCCGGATTAAAGCAGATTCGGCGCTGGCCAGGCATAACGAATACCAGCAGAACGGCTCGCTGACGCTGATGGGGACGCCTCAGTTGACTGCAGGCAACAAAATTGAACTGGTGGGTTTTGGTCAGTTATCCGGGCCATGGCTGATAACCACTGCCCGCCATGCGTTTGACCGTAACAGCGGCTACATCACCGAACTGGAAGTGGCACGAGGGCCGGTTACGCAGGGCAAAGCGAAGAAAGGTAAAAAGACCGGAAAAACCCAGACGCTGACCGTCTATAAACCGGACGGCAGCACGTCCACGGTAATAAAGGAGAAAAAATAATGACAGGCGTCACTCGTCAGGTCGGTACGGTCAGCGCCGTCGATGCCGACAAGGTTCAGGCCCGCGTTCGTCTGCCGGAATGCGATAACCTGCGCACTAACTGGCTTAACGTGCTGCAGCGCAATACCCAGGATAACAAGGATTACTGGCTCCCTGACGTGGGGGAGCAGGTTGAAGTGCTGCTCGATGCCAACGGCGAGGATGGTGTCATTCTGGGCGCGGTGTACTCAGAAGTCGATAAACCGCCGTTCAGCGACAAAAATGTCCGGGGCACGAAATACGCGGATGGCGCAGAGTTCAGCTATAACCGTGCGACCCATACGCTGACGGTCAAAGGTGGTATCGAGCATGTGGTGATCGAGGTTGCAGTGGGTATCAGCCTGAAGGGGAAAACCATTGATTTGACCGCTGACACCACCACGGTGAACGGCAACCTTGAAATCAACGGCAATGCCCACTCGACAGGCAGCATGCTCTCTGACGGCCCGAACTCTAATCACCATTCCCACTGACCTTCTTAAACGCCTTTAATATCGGCGTTCCCGCACAGGGGCAATACTGCCCCCATGAAAACAACCTCAGTATTCTGGCAACCGGCTCTGCAGGCCCCTGGCGAAATCGTCCGGGGGCTGGATGATATCTGGCAGGCCATTCAAATCATCCTGCGTACTCCTCGCGGCAGCGACCCGCATCGCCCGGAGTTCGGCAGCAATCTGCACCTTTATATCGACTGGCCTATTGACCGGGCCATTCCGCATGTGGTGCGCGAATCCGTCGATGCCATCCGCCGCTGGGAGCCTCGCTGCCAGCTTATGTCGGTTAAACCCGCCGTCGATGGCGAACATCTTACGCTCCGGGTGAGCTGGAAAGGCTCTGATGGACAGCCCCGGACTCAGGAGTTGCTATGGCGCTGACAGAACCCGATTTTATTGAACGTGATGCCGATAAAATCACGGCTGAAATGATTGCACAGTACGAAGCTGCAACCGGCAAAACGCTGTATCCAGCTCAGGCTGAGCGCCTGTTGATTGACCTGTGGGCATACCGCGAAATGCTGGTCAGGGTGGCGGCGCAGGAAGCGGCCAAACAGAATCTGGTCGCCTTTGCCCGTGAGCCGATGATTGATTACCTCGGTGAACTGGTCGGTGTATATCGCCTGGCCGCGCAGCCTGCCACGACCACGCTCCAGTTCTCCGTGGATGAGGAACTGGCCATTGATGTGCTGATTCCGGCAGGCACCCGCGTCAGCGCTTCCGACAGCATTATTTTTGCCACCGATACGGACGTGGTGCTGAAAGCCGGATTGCTGCTGGTCAATGCCACGGCCACCTGTACCGAACCGGGAGCCGCTGGCAACGGCTGGCAACCTGCGCAGGTCAGTCAGTTGCTCGATGAAATTGATAACGTCGACCTGCAGGTGACTAATCTGGCAGCCAGTTCTGGCGGTTCTGAGCAGGAAGACAATGACAGGCTCCGCGAGCGGATCAAGCTGGCCCCGGAATCATTCACCAACGCCGGAAGCCGTATGGCATACCGCTTTCATGCCATGCAGGCCCATCCCAACATCGTCGATGTTGCCGTGCTTTCCCCGGTTCCCGGCACCGTAGAACTGTATCCGCTGCTCAGCACCGGCCTGCCGGACGACAGCATTCTCACGCTGGTAGAGAGTTTCTGCTCGGACGAAAAAGTCAGGCCGCTCACTGATACCGTGCGGGCCAGAACGCCTGTGCAGGTGGATTACGCCATTGAAGCCAACATTACGATCTACCGTGACCAGGACGCGAACTCTGTTAAGGACGTGGCCAACAGCGCCATACAGAACTGGGTGGCGTCCCGTACCGCCGCGCTGGGCCGCGATATTGTTCCCAGCCAGATTATCAGCGTGTTGTCCGTCGCCGGGGTATACCAGGTCGAACTGGTGACACCGACACTGAGGGTGGTGGCAGAAAACGAATGGGCAAACTGTACGGCGATCACTCTTAATATGACCGGAGTATCCGATGGCTGAGCCGCTACAACTCCCGCCGCCGCTTGAGGGTGATATCAGTCTCAGAACGCTGGGAAGACTAGCCGGGCGGCTGGATAACATCGACCTGAGCGTACTGATGGTCTATCTCGTCGATATCGTCGACAGTTCCGCGCTGCCATGGCTGGGAGAGCAGTTCTCACTGTTCGGCGATGGCTGGGAGCTGGCGGAATCGGATGATGTTCGCCGCATGCTTATCAAATCCGCTATCGAGCTGCATCGTTACAAAGGGACGCCGTGGTCAATCCGGGAAATTATCCGCCGTTTCGGCTTCGGTGAAGTGGATCTGATTGAAGGCACTGGCCAGATTGGCTACGACGGCAAACACACTTACAACGGACTTTTCGTCCACGGCGATGCTGAAGCCTGGGCGGTTTATCGTGTCATCCTTCAGCAGCCCATTACTAACGATCAGGCGGCGCTATTACGCCAGACGCTCGCTGCCTTTGCACCGGCCCGCTGCCATCTGGCGAGCCTGGAGTATCAGTCTGTCGCCATTCGCTACAACAATACCGTCAACTATGACGGCAACTACAACCACGGGAGCAGTTAATCATGGCAAATCTACCCGAAACCCCGCAGTGGGAAGACGGCATCTATCAGATTGAGGTCTCCGACCCTGTACTAGGCGGGCCTGACGGGATTTCTAACCGGCAGGGTAAACAGCTGGCCAGCCGCACGTTGTACCTGAAACAACAGGTTGAAAAAGGCGGTTCTGACCTTGCGAAACACATTGCGGCAGCAGACCCGCATACCCAATATGCACCGAAGGCCAGCCCGACATTCACCGGCACGCCGACAGCCCCCACACCTGCTGCTAACGACAACAGTAAAAAACTGGTGACGACAGAGTTTGTGGCAAGAGCGATTGCGGCTCTTGCTGGCACAGCACCAGAGACACTGGATACGCTGAAGGAGCTGGCGGACGCCCTTGGAAACGATCCGAACTTTGCGACCACGGTGCTGAACAAGCTGGCGGAGAAGCTGGCCAAAGACCAGAACGGTGCGGATATCCCTGACCCAGCGCTATTTGTCAAAAACCTTGGTTTAGGGGAAGGCTCTGCGTTACCGGTTGGCGTGCCCATTCCGTGGCCATCAGCAACGC